>Ga0207150_1023_pt1 | contig 45012 bp, 41 predicted proteins | sample Alteio_BWMinHeat_32_FD_153526 | JGI IMG/M metagenome (GOLD analysis project Ga0207150, IMG submission 153526) | Enriched cells from forest soil in Barre Woods Harvard Forest LTER site, Petersham, Massachusetts, United States -... | ecosystem: Environmental > Terrestrial > Soil > Temperate forest >...
AATACTTCTCTATGCGGTATTGAAAATCGATTGACATACAAAGTAATATCATCAACTCGCGTAACGATGATTGATGGACTTGATGTTACTCTACTCATAAAACTGACCTCCAGTAATACTTATCGTTATCAATAAGTGTTATTTCACTCCTTACAATTGGCTCCGGAATCAGTCCATTTCCTAAATTTTTAATACACGCAGTATGGGTTGAAGCGATCTATTGATCAAATCAAGTATACTGATTACACATATCAGTTTTAATGATAATGCTTTTTTCTTCACTTCGAAGTGCGCTTAATCCCGACAATAATTCTAAGCTCAAAATTAATGCGGCAAAAATTGTGTAACTATTCACGGAAATAAAGTTGGCTGTACGAATCCAATAAATAACGCGCTGACACCGAAAGAAATAAATGAAAACATGGCTCGCTTACGCTCGCTTAATAAAAAAACGCTTGTTGATGAATTAGACCATTGGCAATTACAGCAAAATAAAGAAAGGGCTTCGATTAATTGGATGCTTAATGTAGACAAGGCACGGACAAAATTGAATCGTGCTTATGAAAAATTGACCGGTCAAAATTAAACGGTATTAGTGCCTAAATTTTTGGGAATTTAGGATACTCTGGGCGTTGTCATCTTTCGCATCAAAAAACAAAAAACGATACCAAGAACGCTCAGAATGATTAATCCCAACAAGCCATGCGACATTGTTTGTTTTGAAGAAACAACATCTTTATTTATTTTAATAAAACTTGAGATTTCACCCGCTAATTTGCTACCAATGCCGATTGTGACAACCCAAATTCCCATATAGAGTGAAACATAGCCCTTAGGTGCAATTTTAGTAATCATAGAATATCCAATCGGCATTAAGGATAATTCACTGACCGCCATAAAAAAGAAACTTAAAATAATAATCCATCCAGGAATTTTTTCAGCAGGAGCTGAGAGTGCGATCGCACCATAGATTAAAGCATACATAATGCCAATTAAAAGAAAAGAGAGTTTAAATTTATCAATATCGAGAACTGATTTTTTCTTATTTTCAAAAAAAATCCATATTTTTCCCATAAAAAATCCCAAACATAAAATAAAAAAACATTCAGAAGTGATAAATTGGGATGTGTTAAGTTCAAAACCAAAAACCTGATGATTGACGCAATAATGAATAAACAGTAACAGCGAAATAAAAAGTTGCGAATAAACACAAAAATATAAAATACCTAATGCAAAGAAAATGAAAAAAGCAATCGCGCGGTGCATTTGTCCAGATCGTGCAGATAGCAGCAAAGTAACAACACAAAAAATGGTGGTGACTATAAATACAATATCAGCAAACAGAGGATTTTTTAAAATGTAAAAAACAAATAACACAAAGACTATTAACAGAATCAGTGTATAAAAAAAGGATTTTAAAGTGATACCCCGATGAGATTGATATTTTTTTAAAAAATAGAAACCTAATATCATCATCAAAGAGCTTGCGCTGGCTACAAATAGTAAGACAAAAAATGTGTCATTAAAACCATATTTATTACGTAAATAAAAAGCAGAAAATGTCGCTAATGTACTTCCCGCATTAACTGCAACATAAAGTACATTGAAACCAAAATCACGTTGACTTTCACGCGCCTGAGTTTGGTCATAAAATTTTCCGATAAATGATGAAGTGTTGGGTCTGATGAGGCCAGCGCTAATGGATATCAATGTCAGCGCAATAAATAAAGTATTTTCGGAATTGGCCAATACCATTATCAAACAGCCCAGACTTAAAACCAGCGTACCCAACAGCATCGTCACATAATAATTTAGTAAGTATTCTCCAATATAACCACCCAGCAATGATGAGAGACATAGCATACCAATAATGGTACCAACAAGTTCAGCACTAATAGCGTGAGATAAATGTAATTCGTCAATAAGATAAAATATCAATAAGGTTTGAATAGTAGCGAAAATATAACTCCCAGCTGCTTCAATCAAACTAAAAGTGATTAATACTTTTTTTTGTTCTTTTTTGAATGATAGATTCATTGGCATCATTTATAAAGTGGTGTGTTGGTATCCAATGCTTTTTGTACTTTTTGACCAATTTCACTTATTTTATTTCTTAACCACTGATTAGCGATATCGTTTTCATATCGTTTATGCCATACAATGTGCGTCTCAAACCGCCGTACTCTTTTATTCGGAGACTCTTTAACGACAATGCCATAAATCTCAGTGCTTAATGTAATATTTTTCATAGTGTTTCCAATTAACATAGTTGATTTTTTTAGCGTGTTAAAAAATGCTGGAATAAAAGGGACATTCACTTGCATTTGTCGTTGTGAACTCAGATGTCCAAGATCTACTTTGATAAAATGTAATGGCACTGGATCGGAAGGAAACTTGCTATAGGATCTCATCCCAATATGCTTATAGCGCAGATAATCTTCCTCAGTGATTTCTTTTGCTTTTGCAAGCGGGTGATGACAACTCATTACGCAGACTCCTGTATCCGTGAAGAGTAATTTTTTTTGCATTACTGACGGTAATGGTGGACCATAACCCGTTCCCATCAGACTTAAATCAAACTCAAATAAATCTTCATGATCCGATGTAGAAGTAGGACAAACTTCTATTTGTATGTTCGGCGCTTCATTCTGTAGCATACAGATCAGTGGCGGTAGAATTAATGTCGCCATGTAATCTTCCATACCAATTCTAAATCTTTTATTCGACGTTTTAGGGTCAAATTCTTTGCTTTGGATAATGTTATTGAGATCTTCTAAAACTTGATTGAGTCTGGGCTGCAATTCTTTTGCAAAATCCGTTAAAACCATATGATTTTTTTCGCGAATCAATAACTCATCATTGAATATGTCTCGCAATTGTTGCAAGTTGTTGCTTATTGCTGATTGTGTGATAAATAATTTTTTCGCGGCCTGCGTGACATTTTTTACATCTAATACAGTGTCTAACACTACCAGTAAATTTAAGTTTATGCGATGTAAATCCATACCATTCTTCCATTCATGTGGTAAGTCATCATTTTTAACATTTTAAATGCTGCGACACAACCAAGCTTAATGCGCTGCAGCGACTGCAGCATGACGCGCCGGTAATGAGCTGTCTTTAGGCAACACATCAGCAAAAAACTGTAACTATTCACATCGCCAAATCCATTATCTCGACAGGGAGCCGCGCTAAGTGCGCAAGCGAAACGACGAAGTCCAAATCTTCGTCGTTTCGCTTGCGCACTTAGCGCGGCTCCCTGTCGAGATTTGTGAGGCGTGAATAGCTACAAAAAACTTAGCATGTTCAGTCTTTTTAAATACGTTTGCATTGTTACTCTACTCATAAAACCGACCTCCAGTGATATTTATCGTTATTAATAAGTGTTATTTCGCTTTTTATTGTCTGCACATTTTATGTGTTGGAACATCTTCAGGCGGATTTGCAGAGTTTAAAACAGATTCCCATACAGACTGCTTAATTCTCAGTAGATTTTTCGCCCTTTCAAAAAACGGTTCAGCAGCCAAATAAGAGGCCGGTCTGTTCACTTCAAGAACTTTAATTTCAACCGAAAACAGTGTGAATGAATAAAAATCGCGTGCACGTGGTTTAAAAATATTGTTGTGGTGTGAGAGGATGCGCGCAATTCTTTTTAGTTCGCACGATATCTCTTCTGTACTGAGATTTTGTGTGTCCACTAACTTTTTTTGAAGTTCAATTGATTTTTGTTTTTTAAAATCGTCATTGGTTGCTGCAATAGCGAGCTCTAATCCAGCAATGAAAAACAGAATTGTTCGTATTTTTAATTTTTCAACATTATTTGAATCCAGGACTTTTTGTCGAATTTTTGGGTCGAAAGCAATTAATTTAACAACAGACGTTTGATCAAGTCCTAATTCAAGTAAGTTAAAATACGCGTTAAAAAAACTCGACAAGTCTCCTTTAACTTGATCAAAATTTTCTATCGAAAAAATATTATGTCGCAGCAATATAAGTTTACACAATAAGTCAGCGACAGAAGTGTCTTTTATATTGCCGTCCGAAGTATCTAATATATTTCTTAGAGCTGGATTTTCCAGCACAATTTTGTCAGAAAAAATTGATTCCATTTCATTTTTATCAGAACAATGTGCTCTACCAAGCGGTAATTTCCTATCCTTCGGAATTTTTAGAAACCAGAATGACCGAGGAAGGTACAGTGTTCTAATAAGCGCAAATACATCTAGCTCTTCCCTTGTGTGATTTTTAGTAATTAAAGAAGTAGGAAGATAAAGCGAAGTTCCTTGGACTGAGTCGGTTCTATTTTCCAAATCCTGCGAAAATCCGTAATCAATAAAATGCACATTACCTTTATCATCAATAACAATATTTTCTGGCTTAATGTCTCCATGTGCGAGAGGTTTATTATCAGCTGTCGCAAAACCTATATGCAGCTTCCACAACTTAAAACAAGTTTTAATGGCCAGCTCATATTGTTTGTCCTTGTTTGCTGCATCGTTCGTCCAATCAGATTGTCCTAAAAATCCAAGCAGTGATGTGCCTAGATAATGGTAAATAGTAGTGAATTTCGCATCGGAAGATGAACTTTCAGGAAGCCCATCATGACAAAAGCCAGTAATGGCTAAACCAACTCTTTTAGCTGTCGTAGTTTCCTTTTGAGCTAAGGAAATGCCCGACAATTTTTTTGTCTCTTTAATCGCCCACAACTTTTTATCAACTGTTTGGCCCAATTTAACGGTACCAAATGAGCCCTCTCCTAAGATTTCCCCTGTCGACAATGCATATATTTCACCCCGATTATCGATCATGAAACGATGCCGGGGTTCGATTACAACGTGTTTTTCAGAGTCAATTAACTCTCGATTATCACCCGATGCTTTCCTTCTTCTGAGAATCTCGGGTAAATCAATCACAGTTCCTGCTGGAGCTGCCTGGCCATTGGCAAGTTTAAGGAAGCTCTTTGCGACACGAAACTCAGCCTGCATTTCCTCATCGTTGCGCCATTTAAAATGAGCTTGACGATCGAGCTTAAGCCCCGGAAGTTTTGCTTTTAAAAGCGACATGTCATGTGAAATTAATGTACTTTCAGTGGGTTGTGCAGATCTAGTTCTAGTCATCGCATTCTCCTCGAATGTTGTAATTGAGAGACCTCCTTTTGTTTTTTTATCCTGGAATTGGGCAAATTATAAAGTGGCACGATGTATTTGACTAATTGCTTATTCTGATAAGCATTATCACTATTACTGATAGTTCGCTGTGAGTCAGCATGAATTCATACAGGAATATTGATCACATGCCGGGACTGGGAAGCGAGGTTAACGGCCTGTTGAGATGGTCTTGCAAAAAGACCGGCGGCAGATAGGCTTGGATGAACAATCTCAGCAGCTTTTTCCATTAATCCCGATTTTAAAATAGACATGATATATTCTTTTACACAATTTTTATTTTTATCAAGATCCGCTTTCGTAAAATCAAGACGATGAGGAATGCCTGCCTCTTGCTGAAATTTTGATTGAGTCTCCAGATCCTCAGCATCTAGATATCCAACGCCAAGCATCACTTTTTTATTATTTGGGAAACCTATCGCGATCAAGCCTTCATTGTGCAATTTCCAACTAGGAAGAGCACAATAAGAAGAAAATGGACCGCCATGAAAAATAACCAAGTCTGCTCTTTGCATAATAGTACGGCACAAAGGCACGTGCTCTCCCATGCGCCAGTAATGAAAAGTATAAGCTACGCTCTCTTTTTCATATCTACTTTGAGAGTTGTCTATCCCTATAACTACTGCATTTCTCCAACCAAAATCGCTCAATGCTTCGCCAAGTATCCCACTATGACCACCCCAATAACCACTCACTATAATCTTAAACATTTTTTTATCTGCAGGTGTTACATCAGGCAAGACTTGTCGAGTTGGTGATACAACAAAACCCAACTTTTTTAATGCACTTACTGCAGCTGATTTAACAACAGGATCTTGATCTAACAATAAGCGAGGTTCAACATTGTTAAAAGTACGCTTGCCAAACGAGTTTTTGGGGAATAACATTTCAAATAATTTTTCTAAAAAAACAGTATCATTCACCAAACGCTCTGCAACAAATCGCCACATCATCTGAAATTTTGGATTATCGCGATGCTGCACTATTATTTCCCGAATAGCAGCGTCCTCTTTTTTAATCACTCTTGCAATATAACCACTTGCAAAATATGCTTGATCAGCTGAGTGCTTAAATTTATATTCACCGCTAGAAATGCAGCACAATAAACTACAATTTTTACACTCAATTAAAAGTCGAACTTTCGTTGACTCATCCATATTTGGATAACATGATCGAATAGTATTTTGCAACTGAGTTTCATCGAAAATAATAAGGTTTTCGTCAAACATCCGATCGCAAGCAAATTCTTCAAGCACTGCTTTTAATTGTGCATCACAATTTTTGCTCACCATCTCAACTTCTAAGTGACGCGACAGCTGATCTTGCGTTTGTATTGTTGTTCTACTCATAAAACTGATCTCCAGTGATACTATTTCACTCCCTGCGCTTGATACCGGAATCAGTCCATTTCCAAGATTTTTGTTATGCGTAGTGTGTGCGCTTTATTAACATTGATCAAATCAAGTATTCTGATAAGTATTATCAGTTTTAGTGATGCGCCAGCACCTAGAACACTGTTCCTACTTTTGAATATCAACTATACTAATCACACATCACTCTGACGGAAGAACAGTATGGATTTATATCGCATAAACCTGAATTTACTGGTGGCGTTAGATGCTCTGCTGGATGAACAAAGCGTTACGCTAGCGGCAAAAAAAATATTTCTCACGCAATCGGCGATGAGTAATAATCTGCAACAATTGCGAGAAATATTTAAAGATGAATTATTGATTCGTGAAAAAAATCGCATGGTTTTAACCGGTGCTGCAAAAGCATTACAACCCAACTTAAAGCAGGTCTTACAAGATCTTGATAATCTAATAAAGAGTAGAGAATTTCAGCCTAAGACATCCAGCAGAATATTTAGAATTGGCATGAATGATTATTTGGCAGCAGCGGTTATGCCGCTATTAATTTCTTTACTCCAAAAGGAAGCACCGAATATAAAGATAGAAGTGAGAAAACTACCAGCATCTCAATTAATTGGTGATGAACCATTTGAACATGATTTAGGTATTGACGGTTTAATGAACGTATCAACAGCATCATCTATACAAAAACAATTACTTTTTAAAGACACAACTGTTTTCGTCATTAGCCGCTCTCATCCGCTTGCAAAAAATAAAAAAATAACTAAAACAGATTTTTTAAATTACCATCATCTCGGCATGCTTCCCCCTAATCCGCTATCCCCTTTTTTATTGGACAGAACGTTTGAAAAATTCAATATGTACCGCGAAATGCATGCATACGTCCCTTTTATGTTAGCTTTTTTTACTGTGTTAAAAAAATCCCGTACTTTAATTGGTACCGTTTTAAAAAGTTTATTTCTATCTTTCGATACCACCGAAATTATTGCCAAAGAACTTCCTATTAAAATTCCAGAATTTGATGTGCATATGGTATGGCACAAACGATATGAAAACGACGAGAGTCATTTATGGTTAAGAAAAAAAATACTTGAAATAGGCGAAAAAGTGCAAAAACACATTGAAACCAACACGCCATTTTATGAGTGAAACAACATGCAAATAAAAACACAGCCCGCTATTCTTCGTGTTTTGTTTTTCACAGAAATGTGTGAACGCTTTGGATTTTACATGATCCAAGGTTTATTTGTTTTGTATATGACAAGCAAGATTTTTAATTTTTCTGACGCCAAAAGTTTCAGTATTCTCGGAACCTTTTCAGCAGTTTCCAGTATGATGCCGATTCTAGGCGGTTATATTGCCACGCGTTTTTTAGACTATAAACATGCGATAATTTTTGGTGGCGTATTATTGGCGATAGCATATGCACTGTTAGCACTTCCCAATGAAAATTTTTTCTATATCGCACTCGCTATTATTTCGGTCGGTATTGGATTCTTCAAACCAAATATAAATAGTTATTTAGGTAATTTCTATCACAAAAATGATCCAAGGCGAGAAGAAGGATTTACGATTTTATATGTTGGCGTTAATGTTGGTGTTATATTATCAACCAGCATATCGGGTTATGTTGTTCGTGCTGAAGGTTGGCATGCGCCATTCTTATTGGCGAGCATTGGATTGATCATCGGTATAATGACATTTGTATGCGGTATTTTTTATTTAAAAAAAACTAATCAATTTCATCGAATCAATTCTTCTATTGCAACAAAAAATCCTTTTGTTATTACCGCTGTTTATAGTGGTGCAATTTTTCTAACATTTATTTCATATGAAATTATTAAACACCGCGTATTTGCAGATGAATTTATGGTATGGAGTGGATGCGCAATTTTTATAGGGATGTTTTGTTATGCGTTTCGATTTGACGCAGCTAAACGCAACAAACTCATCGCATGCATATTATTAATTTTATTATCCATCGCTTTCTGGGGGATTTTCTTACAAATCACTTTCTCCTTGAATTTATTTATTCAGCGCGCGGTGGATCGTCAATTTTTTTCATTGCATTTACCAACCCCGTTTTTATTTGGATTGGAATCGATTTACATCGTTATTTTAGGTCCATTCTTTGCAATGCTCTGGCATACACTGTCAATGAAAAATAAAAATATCAGCATACCCACGAAATTTACTTTAGCCATGTTTGTCATGTCTGCTGCCTTTTACATCATTTATTTAGGCACAAAAAATGTTAATGTGAGCGGATTGAGCAGTATGTGGTTTATTGTTGTCGCTTACTTATTTTTAACGATCAGCGAATTATTATTATCGCCGACAACATTTATGATGGTTACTGTATTGGTTCCACAAGAATTAATTGGTTTAATGATGGGATTATGTTTTGTTTCATTTGGTCTCGGAGCAAAGCTGGCAAGTAGCATCGCTGATTACGCAGCTATTCCAAAACACATTCATCTCATTGCTCAGATAGATGTTATTTATGGCGATGCGTTTTTACACTTTACTTTATTATCATTTGGCGGAGGTATTTTTTTCTTGTTGCTCACCCCTATTTTGAAAAAAATGATTGGTAAAATATAGCGTAATCACTTAGATACCGCATTCACAATCAAATCACGCAACCACTCATGACCCGCATCGTTCTCAACCGCTTCATGCCACGCCATCTGAAACAATAATCCCGGTGTTTTGAATGGTAACTCTTTCGTCACATATTGATAATTTTTTTTATGCGCCTCCAACAAACTGACTGCAATATTTGCAATGAACACATCAGATGTTTCAATCATTTTTAAAATTGATCCAAAAAAAGATAAATATAAATATACATTTCTTTTTTTTCCAACAGCCGCTAATGCGATATCAATTGTGCCTGGTCGATCCTGATACGAGCCAATTTGCTTTTGTGACAAATACTCAGTTAGCGTTATTTTTTCTTTTTTCGCTAATGGATGTTTGCGATTCATAATGCACAGATATTCATCCTTGAATAATATTTTTTTACGCAATGGAATTTTGTCATCCATTATTACACTGATGGTTAAATCATAATCACCGTTTTCAAAGGGTTGTGTACTTTCAATATATTCGATTGCCTTTATAATGATCTTAACTTCTGGCGCTTGTTTTTGTATCGCCACCATGATTTTAGGCAACACAGTTGTCGTCATATAATCAGGCATGCCTATTCGAAAAATTCTGGTGGATGTTGCCGGATTAAAACATTTTTCGTTAGCAATAATACTTTGCAATTCTTGTAATACCGCGTGCAGTTTTGGTTGTAATGCTTTTGCATTACTCGTCAAAATCATTCTCTTATTTTCGCGAATTAATAATTCATCTTTGAAAATGATGCGCAATTGCTGCAAATTATTGCTCATTGCTGATTGTGTAAGAAATAATTTTTTTGCCGCTAACGTAACACTTTGTTCTTCCAGCAAGCTATCCAACGCTACCAATAAATTCAAATTAACGCGGTATAGATCAATCATGTCAAACCTCATTTACTTGATCATCAAAGATATTGATAGTATACGTATGTAATAACGATTTTAACAATATGAATTAGGTGACCCGCTGCCCTTCACCTCCTATACTTTTACCGCCAACTATAATTAAATCATAAGTGGCGGTAAAAACTTATTGCGTGGTTTTGCAGCCACTTTGAGTAATCTTACTTTGGACGACCTAATCACATGAAACAAAGCACTTACATCAAACCCCTCTTCAAACTCACCCAGCACTCCGAAAACATGGGACAGTCGATCATTGATTTTACGCATGGCGATTACAATAAAGAACTCGGAAACGCTTTAATTGAAGCAGATAACGACGCGGAAGCGATAAGTAGCTTTTTGCGTGAATACAAAGAATCGCCTGAAACGTTACGTTCGTACGCTAAAGAAGTCGAACGATTATTGTTGTGGTGTATTTACGTCGCGAAAATAAATATCTCCAGTTTGCGTCGTACGCATTTGCAAACGTATCAAGAATTCTTAAAAAACCCGGAACCATTTGCAATCTGGTGCGGACCTTCTGTGTCGCGATTAACCAAAGATGGTGCGTTAAATCCAAATTGGCGCGCATTTACAAAAGGTTTAAGCGGCGCATCAATTAATAAATCACTCACCATTCTTGATTCGTTTTTTAATTATTTGGTGCAAGCGAATTATTTGATCGGCAATCCACTGGCTGTCGATCGACGTCGCAAAAAACGACAAGATCGTTCAGCAAATATTATTGATCGCTACTTAGAAAAAGATGAAATTAATGCGACATTAAACGCGTTAAATGAATTTCCCGCGGATAATGAAACACAAAGTTTTCAAGCCATTCGTGCTCGCTATATTATTTTACTGCTGTTTTATACGGGTTTGCGCATCGCGGAATCTGCCAACCACACGATGGGTGATTTTAAACAGCGTAAAGATCGCTGGTTTTTACGCGTGATCGGTAAAGGCAAAAAATTGCGTGAAATTCCAATCCCCGATGTATTGCTCGACGCGCTCGCTGATTTTCGCAAGATGACCGGATTAACATCGCCCCAACCGACATTTCAAGAACCAACGCCGTTAATTCCAATGAAGAATTTAACTGATGCGATTTCCACACGACGTATCGATCAAATCTTAAAGTGGGCTTTCAATTTGGGCGCAGAACAATTTGCCGCTGCACCGCACAAAGCGTCGAAATTGCGCGCGGCGAGTGCGCATTGGTTGCGTCATAGTTATGTGACTTATTTGTTGGAATCTGGCGCGTCGCTCAAAGTCGCCCAAGAAAATGCGGGACACGCGGATGTCAGTACGACGATGCATTACACCCATGTGGCTGAAACGGATCGTCATGAAGCGACAAATCAGATTACGCTCGGTGATAAGTAAAAGCATAATATTTGAACCTCCTCCCAATCTATGCTAAAAATGCGCTTTGAATTCATCCATTGTCGGAGAGCCGTTTAATGTCAGAAAATCCAAGCGTCGAAAGCGAAGTTGCCCCTGAAGAAAAAGCTTTGGGGGCGGCATTTATTTCAGAAGAATTACAGCAGCAATTACGCAAGGTGTATAACATCGCGCATTGGAGCTCGGGCTATTTTGACATTGGCAATAAAGGCAATATCGTTGCGATTCCGAACAAATTGCGTCGCGATGTAACCATCGACATGGATGAGTTATTAGAAACGATTTATCAATCCGGTCTGACCGCACCGATTCTCATTCGTTTCACTGATATTTTGAAACAACGTTTCGAAGAATTATTCGATTCATTCACACACGCGATTTCTGAATTTAATTATAAGGGCAAATTTACCGGTGTTTTTCCGATTAAAGTGAATCAACAACGTCGCGTTGTGCACGAAATCGTAAAGCATGGCAAAGACCGTATTGGATTAGAAGCTGGCAGCAAACCGGAATTATTGGCGGTGCTTGCACATCCCACCGGTAATTCCTCAATCATTATTTGCAATGGTTACAAAGATCGCGAATATATTCGATTGGCTTTAATCGGCCAAGCACTCGGTCATCAAGTATATATTATTCTCGAGAAATTATCGGAAGTCGCGCTCGTTTTGGATGAAGCAAAAAAAATGGGATTAACACCAAAGCTTGGCGTGCGCGTTCGACTAACCACAACGGGCAGCGGAAAATGGCAAGATACCGGTGGCGAAAAATCCAAGTTTGGTTTTTCCGCGAATTATTTATTAAAAATTATCGAGAAATTGCAAGAAGCTTCTAGCCTCGATTGTTTACAAGTCATGCATTTTCATTTGGGTTCACAAATTGCAAATATCGGCGACATTCAACGGGCACTGCGAGAATGCGCACGTTATTATACTGAATTACGCTTGATGGGCATTCCGATTCACACGGTTGACGTCGGCGGCGGATTGGGTGTCGATTATGAAGGCACGCACTCACGCTCAGATTGCTCCGTGAATTACAGCATTCAAGAATATGCGAATAATATTATTTACACGATCGGCGAATTTTGTAATGAACGCAATATTCCACATCCCAATGTCATTACTGAATCTGGTCGCGCGATGACCGCGCATCACGCGGTATTAGTCGTGAATATTATCGATATCGAAAGCGCGATGGTGAATGACAATGCGATCGAAGAAATTCCTACAGATTCTCCAAAAACCATTCAAGATTTGTGGTATGGATTGCAACATGTGGATGAATATTCTGCGCTCGAAAATTATCATGATGCGTGTCATTTAATGAGTGAAGTGCACAGTCAATACATTTACGGCCTCGTGAATTTAAAACAACGTGCGCTTGCCGAACAAATTTATTTAATGACATGCACGAAGGTTCGCGAATTATTAAAGCATTCTGTACGTGCGCATCGTGAAGCGATTGATGAGTTAAATGAGAAATTGGCGGATAAAGTATTTGGTAATTTTTCGTTATTTCAATCACTGCCGGATTCATGGGCGATCGATCAGATTTTCCCAATTTTACCGGTGACTGGATTAACCACCAAACCGAATCGTCGTGGTGTATTGCAAGATATTACGTGCGACTCTGATGGCAAAGTGGATGGTTATGTCGACAGTCAAGGCGTGGAATCCACATTACCACTCGTGCCATTTAACCCTGAAAAACCCTATTATTTAGGCATTTTTCTCGTCGGCGCGTATCAAGAAATTTTGGGCGATATGCATAATTTATTTGGTGATACCAATTCTGTGCATGTCGAATTAACAGAAAATGGTGGCTATCAACTCGTACAACCTGTTGAAGGCGACACCGTAACCGATGTATTAAAATACGTGCATTTTGATGCTTCTGAATTATTGCAATCGTATCGCAGCCAAATGGCGCAAGCGAACTTATCGACGTTGCAACGTCAAACGTATTTAGAGGAATTGCGCAATGGATTGCAGGGATATACCTACTTGGAAGACTAGCTGGATACGCTCGCCCTAACGGGCGAGCGTATCCATCTATAGAAATAATAAGGACCCAAATGCAAAAAGAAAAAATAAATTTTGACGGCATAACACTTGTTGGCCTTACCACTCGCACTAATAACAAAAACGAAATGGATCCAAACACGCGTAAAATAGGCCCACTCATCGATTATTATTGGCAAAATAAAATTGCAAAAAAAATTCAACATCGTTCAGATGCCGGCAAAACCTACGTCGCCTACACCGATTACGAAAGCAATGAACATGGCGAATATACTTTCTTCGTTGGCGAAACTGTTTCATCGACAGAAAATCAGAACGAATCCGAATTCAGAATACTCCAAATTCCCGCAGGAAACTTTCAAAAATTCACAACCGACGCCGGAAAAATGCCAGACAACATTATTCAAGCTTGGCAACAAATTTGGAAAATGACACCGGATGAATTAGGCGGACAACGTAATTATATCGCTGATTTTGAGGTCTATGATCGTCGCGCAATGGATCCTAATAATGCGATTATTGATATTTATATTGGCGTAGTTTTGTGAGAAATGTAGATAACAATTTAGCAAATATCAAAGTTGAGATTCTCTTAGTCTCGAGTTGTTGTACGCATTATTGTACTCATATAGAAGCGATTATTGATTTTCCTGGTTCGGGTCTAAGCGCTAGAAAATTAAAGTTTGATGGGAATGGTATTACGGACAGTGCGGTTAACGAGGACACTACTCTTATTGAATGTTCAATGGTTAGACGTATTTTTTTGTATAACAAAACATCTATTGAACAGCGTGATGAATTTTTAAATAAATATCAAGAAAAATTTCGTGCTGATAATTATAACTTTGTTTGCAATAACTGTTCAGATGCTGTGAGTTTTATACTAGATTATTTCTTTCCCGATATGGGTTCTACCTGTTTAAAGACCAGTTACAAAATTTTCCAATTTCTTTTCTGTGCTCCTTTCGTATTAACGTGTGGCTTGCTTCCTCGTTGTTTCCCAGCTGCTTGCTTCATAAATTCTCCAGCAGACGTTTTTAGACGCGCTCAACTATTGTCTTGTACTTATGGTGCGCCGCCTATTGCAGAACAGAATACCCCACCTTCCGCCAATCATAATCCGATATCATTTATTGCATCTCGCGAAAATAAAGAGGTGAAGCGCGAACCGCAAAGTAACACGCATGATGCAATAGCCATGCGCCCGTAATTCAATTAAAAAAAACCACAATGCTTCGGATAGGCTGCACAATAGGCTAAAAATGCAAGATGATATTTGATCTTAAAATTTGGGTGATGGACATTACCCAAATTTGGGTGATGGACATTACCCAAATTTGGGTAATGTCCATTGCCCAAATTTGGGTAATCTGTTAATCTACTGAAATGGAAGATCAATTTGCCTCTTATAACGTTCATCGATATGCCTTAGCTCAAATCTGGAAGCTAGATAATCATCTGCGTCAGTTAAAAACACAGCCTTATCTCTACATAAATCCTATCATTCAAGCGCTACCACGAAAAATACCCGGTATTTATACAGTGGAAGGCGGACGTCAAATTGGTAAAACGACCCTATTAAAGCAATGGATTGTTGAATTAATCGCAGAAGGCACTGATCCACAATCCATTATATTTTTTACAGGTGAATTAATTGATGATCATCACGCGCTTGTAAATCTCTTACAGAATTTTATTGGCAATCACTCTACCCATCAACGCTTATTCATTATTATCGACGAAGTAACCTATATTAAAAATTGGGACAAAGCGATTAAGTTTATGGCGGACGCAGGTTTATTTCATCATTGTATCGTGATTTTGACAGGCTCTGATTTAACACTTATGCAAATTGCGCGTATGACATTCCCTGGCAGACGCGGTAATGCGGATCGTGTTGATTTTCACATTTACGCTCTGTCTTTCAAAGAGACGGTAATACTCAAAAAATCAATACCAAGCTTAGATGCGCTGTTAAAAAAAGATAAATTACCACCTGAAATAACCATGCAAAAAATCTATGTGGAATTTAATGAGTATCTAAAACACGGTGGATATCTCACTGCGATAAATGACATCGCGCGTGAGGGAAAAATCTCGAAAGCCACGCTGCGAACCTATTCCGATTGGATCAGAGGCGATGTTTTAAAACGCGGTAAACAAGAATCTTATCTCAAAGAAATTATTGCTGCGATTATCGCGAGATATAATACACAAGTAACGTGGCATTCGTTAGCCGATGCTTTATCAATCGACAGTCATAAAACAGTTTCAGAATATTGCGAATTATTATCAAGCATGGATGCGTTATTTATTCAAAACGCACTATTACTAGATAAATTAGTTGCTGCGCCTAAAAAAGCGCGCAAATTAACATTCACTGATTCTTTTATTTATCACGCATTAAAAAGCTGGATAAATCCTTCTGAAAATCCATTCGCGCAAATTGAAAAAGATGTACAAGATCCCGTTATAAGCGCTGCATTAGTTAAGTCTGTTGTTGCAAATCAGTTCCGTCGCAACTATCCCACCTACTACATTAAAGCAGAAGGCGAAATTGACGTTGTGTATGTTGCTAATAAAAAGTTTTTTCCAATCGAAATAAAATGGCGAAATCAATTGCGCCCTGAAGATTTAAAACAAATTAAAAAATTTCCACGTGCGCGCATTTTTTCAAAAATTATGTCTGAAGGTCTTGTTGATGGCATTACGATAGAGCCTTTGCCATGGGCCTTGTTAAAAATCAATTAAAATACGAAGCTCGAGATCCTACTGAGATATAGCCATTTCGCACGTGTCGAACCAACCAAAAAAAGTCGCATCTGCTTGTACAACCAGCAAAAAATGATACAGTACCTCACGTATTAGCGAGGAATTGCGCGTGAATCATAAAAATTCGTATTACGTCATACTGGTTGCATTCATTGCAGCGCTATCTGGCATCTTATTTGGTTATGACACAGGTGTTATTTCTGGTGCGATTTTATTCATTGCAAAACAATTTCATTTATCGGCTGCGTTAAATGGTTTTGTTGTCAGCAGCGTTTTATTGGGTGCTTGTGCAGGTGCTATTATCAGTGGCCGCGCAACTGATTTTTTCGGCAGAAAAATAATGCTGATGTTTGATGCGGCGTTATTTATTATCGGCACACTGATCACTGCATTTGCATCTACTATTACAATATTAATTATCGGTAGGATCATCGTAGGCACTGCGATCGGAATCGCTTCTTTTACAGCACCGTTATACATTTCTGAAATATCACCGAAACAATTTCGCGGTGCATTGGTATCACTCAATCAACTAGCGATCGCGACGGGTGTTTTTATTTCTTATTTAGTGGATTATCATTTTTCAAAATCAGGAGAATGGCGCTGGATGTTTGCAACAGGCATATTTCCTGCATTTTTTTTATTAATCGGAATGTTTTTTTTGCCGTTTAGTCCACGCTGGATGATGCAGAAAGGCAAAAAAGAAAAGGCGTTTTTTATTTTAAATACATTGAGACGTTGTGCTGTTATTGCTGAAATGGAATTACAAGAAATTGATCAAAGCTTGATGCATGAAAAACAATCGTGGCATTATTTATTTCACCCGAGAATTCGCAACACATTAATCATCGGTATTGCTTTTTCACTGATGCAACAATTAACAGGCATTAATACCATTTTGTATTACGCACCAACGATTTTTCAACTCTCTGGATTTTACGCGGCATCCAGCGCAATTTTCGCAAGCATTGGTATCGGCATTATTTTTTTATTATTCACTATCGTCAGCGTTTTGTTAATCGACAAAATTGGTCGAAAACCCTTATTGTATTGCGGCATTATTTTAATGGCATTGGCATTGCTGGCAATGATGTTAGCATTTCATTTAAATACCGCATTATTATCGACAAAATTAATTTTATTAATAGGCATGTTTATTTACGTGATGGCCTTTGCGATTAGTCTTGGCCCGATTGCATGGTTAATGATTGCGGAAATATTTCCAATGCAAGTGCGCGGATTGGGTGCGAGCATTGCGACATTTTTTAATTGGAGTGCCAATTGGTTAGTTTCAATTACTTTTTTAAGTTTAATTGATTGTTTCGGAAAATCTGACACATTTTCCTTTTATTTTATCGCCTGTTTGCTTTCGCTTGTTTTTGTCTATTATTATGCACCGGAAACCAAGGGATGTAGTCTTGAAAAAATTGAGGCGAATGTGCTGGCGGGAAATAAATTAAGAGAGTTGGGAAATGTACTTAGGAATTGATCTGGGAACAACCAGTTTAAAAATAATATTAGTTGATGGTGAATTAAATTGTATTGCAACTGAATCTTCACCGCTTACCGTCTCGCGTCCATATCCTTTATGGTCTGAACAAAATCCACTCGATTGGTGGAACGCATTAAATCTAGCTATGAAAAATATACGTGAAAAATATGCATCAGAAATAAAAAAAATTAAAGCGATTGGTTTTTCAGGTCAGCAACATGGTGCGATTTTGTTGGATAATACAGGCAATGTACTACGCCCTGCGATTTTATGGAATGATGGTCGTGCTGAAGAAGAATGTTTGCAGTTAATGTCTCGCGTTCCCAATGCAATGCAAATTGTCGGCAGCATTATTATGCCTGGTTTTACAGCACCAAAATTGCTGTGGGTACAAAAACACGAACCTGCTATTTTTAAAAAAATAAATAAAATACTATTACCGAAAGATTATTTGCGATTTATGATGAGCGGCGATTTTGCAACCGATTTATCAGATGCATCTGGTACAGCATGGTTAGATGTTGAAAAACGCGCTTGGTCAGACGAATTATTATCCGCTTGTGATTTAACACGCAATCAAATGCCTGATTTATTTGAGGGCAATGCAGTCACTGGAAGAATAAAAAAGGAAATTGCACATCAATGGGGATTATCTGAAAATATCATATTGGTTGCAGGTGCTGGTGATAATGCAGCAAGCGCAATCAGCATGGGATCGGTGAATTCACATATGGCTTATTTATCACTCGGCACATCAGCGACTTTTTTTATTGCATGCGAAAAATATCAACCGAATCCTGCATTAGCCATTCATACGTTTTGTCATGCGGTCCCGAATTTTTGGCATCATATGACCGTGCATTTAAATGGCGCGAGTAATATTACTTGGCTTACGAATTTATTTGAATCTGACATCGGGCAATTATTAGCGCCTATGAAAACAGCGCATCAAAAAAAGAATCAGGATCAATTGATTTTTTTACCGTATTTATCAGGTGAAAGAACACCACACAATAATCCTTATGCAAGCGGTGCTTTTTTTGGTATCGATCACAACACTGACAAAGCAGCAATGACCATGGCGGTGTTAGAAGGAACGATCTTTGGTATTGCATTAGGATACGAAGCATTGATGCAAGATCCGCATTTAAATATCAATGAGATTTCGGTTGTGGGTGGTGGTTCTAAAAATGATGCGTGGGGAGTTATGTTTGCATCTGCATTGAAACGTCCGCTGACGTATCGTAAAGTACGTGAAGTTGGCTCGGCATTGGGTGCAGCCAAATTAGCATGGATGTCAGAACCACCGCAAAAAAACAGCGTAGAACCAGAGATTGAAAAAATATTACAACCGGATAATGATTTGGTTGTAGCGTATGAAAAAAAATATCAACGATTTAAAAATTTATGCGATATTCATTCAGCAAAGAGGTCATGATGTATTTTAATAATATTCCAAAAATAAAATTTGAAGGCACACACAGCGAAAATCCATTAAGTTATCGCTATTATCAAGCTAATAAAAAAATACTCGGCAAAAACATGGCAGAACATTTACGTATTGCCATTTGTTTTTGGCATACATTTTGTTGGCAAGGTAACGATATTTTTGGTGATGGTACATTTAATCGCACTTGGCTAAACGAACAAAACCCTTTAAAACGGGCTGAAAATCGCGCAATCGCTGCATTCGAATTTTTTGAAAAATTAAACGTGCCTTTTTTTACTTTTCATGATCGCGATGCTTCCCCTGAAGACAATGATTTAAAAAAGACACAATTTAATTTACAGCACATGACAGAATTTTTGGCGAAACAAATGCAAAGTTCAGGTGTCCAATTATTATGGGGTACTGCGAATTTATTTTCACATCCACGCTATGCTGCAGGCGCTGCAACCAATCCTAATCCGGAGGTATTTGCATTTGCAGCATCGCAAGTGAAACAAGCAATGGATATGACACAACAATTAAATGGCGAAAATTATGTATTGTGGGGTGGCCGCGAGGGTTACGACACATTATTAAATACGAATTTAAAAAAAGAATTGGATCAATACGCACGTTTCCTTCATTTGGTTTCTGAATACAAGCATAAAATTAATTTTAAGGGCGCATTATTAATTGAGCCAAAACCCTGCGAGCCAACCAAGCATCAATATGATTTTGACACAGCAACGGTCTATGCCTTTTTATCAAAGCATGGTTTAGAAAAAGAATTTAAAGTAAATATTGAAGGCAACCACGCAACACTTGCAGGCCATAGTTTTGAGCATGAAGTGGCAACTGCATTTGCATATGATTTATTTGGCAGCATTGATGCGAATCAGGGTGATCCCCAATTGGGTTGGGATACCGATCAATTTCCAACAGATAATCGCACGAATACTGCGGTTTTATACCAAATATTATTACATGGCGGATTCACAACGGGTGGATTTAATTTTGATACCAAATTGCGTCGCCAAAGTTTGGATTTGGAAGATTTATTTTATGGCACCATTTCTGGTATTGATGCACTTGCTAAAAGTTTAGAAAACGCTGCCGCATTAATTGAAAATAAAAAAATAGCAGCGATGAAAGATGCACGATATGCCGAATGGAATAATGCTTTAGGACAAAATATCGTTAATCAAAAAATAAATTTAGAAGAATTGGATCGTTATACATTTGAAAAATCATTGTCACCGCAACCAGTTTCCGGCAGGCAAGAATTGTTGGAAATTTTGATGGCATCTCAATCTGCGTGAAAACTACAATGTTTCGGAAAAGCTGCATTGCAAATATGACGATAGTCATCCCTCTTTATCCACTGCGCATTTTTTTCTAACAGCGGCTGATAATGATTGGCATGATCGAGAATGATATAAGGTCCTTTGTTATTACCATAACGGCAAGTCACTGTCGTGTTATCTGAGTACTTCACATAAACACTTTGGTAAAAATTATATCTGCCCGATGATTTTTCCACTGGCGAATACACTTTCCAATGCATAAATCCCGCAGGAAGATGACAAGCAAAATTGCCGACACATTTGATGGTTTGCGGACAAGTAATAACGCTTTCAGCATACAGGTTTGTGCTGAACAATGCGACACAAGCAATCAATGCATATTGTAGTAGTTTCAGCATATACTTCCCCTAAAACTAATTAGCTTAATTCCCGCTAATTATAGGAAAGATACGCGAAAAAGCTCGGAAATTGGTGCAAAAAAAGTGTTGTGAAATCAAACGACTGAAACGTTAGTTGCAAAAACCAAATTAATACAAAAACCCAAACAACCACAACGGAATTTTATTTTTAATTCCTGTTTCAATTTGATCTAATGCTAAATACGCATTCGGCAAATTTTTTATTTGATTGAAATTTTTATTTTTTCCACCCACTTCAAACACAGTGTGGTGGTCAACAATAAAATCACCTTGTTTATCCAACGCAATATTATGGTTAGCAATCAACATATTCATAAAAAAGATTTCTCGAACAGTGCCTACGTTCACTTTTTCTGCTGAAATCGCTTGCATTAAATTAGGATTATCAATAAATACTTTTTCTGGCAATGAGACTTTATTTAATTTGTTACTTTCGCGTGAAATTGTTTTAATTAAACTCGCATCCTCCAAATATTTAAAATACGTTTTTAAAGTACGCACATCACCAATTTCTAAAATAGATTGTATTTCGCTCCACTTTGGCGTAAATGGAACTGCGCCTGCAATAAAATTTAATAATTGTTTTAACTTACGAACACTCACACCCGTCAATGCAGGATAAATTGCCATCAAATCGGATTCAATTGTTGTATGCACATTCTGCTCTAATGTACGATGAAATAATGCTAAATCATTTAAATCGAAAAAATAAGGATAAAATCCACATATCAGATATTCTGAAAATTCTTTTAATATTTTTTTTTCTAATTTATCTAGAGTTGAAATAATATCATGCGAAATTTTTTGGTGGTCTTTTAAAAGTATTTCTAGCGAATAACTTTGAAATACGAGATTATCTTTTAGTGCTAAAAATTCGCGGAACGACATGCCATGCAAATGATACAAAATACCGCGACGACTTAAATCATGCGTGCCTTTATGAATTTCTAATGCAGAACTGCCTGAAGCAATGATCTTTAATTGCGGAAAAGAATCATAAATACTTTTTAATTCACCCGACCAATTTTCATACTTATGAATTTCATCAAATGCAATGAACTCACAACCCATTTGAGAAAAATTTTCTGCAATTTCAAATAATGTAGCACCCTGCACAATAAAATGATCGACAGGCACATAAAGAACTTTATCGCTAAAACGATCGCCATTCGCATAATCTAATAAATACTGCACGAGTGTTGTGGTTTTTCCAACGCCACGTTGACCAACCAAAATGGACAGACGATGTTTGAGCTCGATCGTTTGAATAAAATAGCGGCGAAACACACGATTGTTTAACTCAATGAGTTCTTGACTGATTTGCTGTAAGTTTTCTCGCATTGGCGATGCCTAAATATGTATTGTAATACATAGTATAGCACTTAAATTATGGAATGCAATACATACTTATTGTTTTGGAGCATGGAATGCATTCCATGCTCTTAGCCCTGATTACAGAACGCGACACACTGTGTGTTCGCAAGCACGCTGCCGCCGCAATTGGTAAAACAAGCACGATAACTGGATTCACAACCGCAACTATCGGTGCAATTCGAATAATCCGCAAAATCACTTGGGCTGCGATAAGCGGGTTCATTCTGCTGTTGACGATGATGAACATACATTAAATACTCAGGCATCGCTTCGAGATTCGCATTACTTTGACACGATTGATCATTCGTCTGACATTGACTGCGACAAAAGGAACGATCATTTAGGCAGCGATTAACGCATCTTCTACCACGCCAGGAATGCGGCGGCACATAACTATAATGCGTTTGATAAACAGGACCGCAACCGGATAATAGAAAAACACCGCAAATCACGAGCAAAAGTTTTCTCACACTGACACTCCCACTACTTTAATCTTAATCCACCATCCAAGCGAATCGTCGATCCATTCAAATAATTATTTTCAAAAATATGCGCGCAGAGTTCACCAAAATTTTTTGGATCACCTAATTGTTTTGGAAACGGAATATCAGCAGATAATGATTTTTGAATTTCTTCTGTCATGCCTGCCATCATCGGTGTTTGCATTACACCCGGCGCGATGGTCATCACGCGAATACCAAATTGACCAAGCTCGCGCGCAGCGGGTAATGTCATCGATGCAATTGCACCCTTCGATGCGCTATACGCTACTTGTCCAAATTGTCCCTCAAATGCAGCGATTGATGCCGTATTAATAATCACACCACGCTCGCCGATGTCATTCACGGTTTGTTGCGTAGACATTTTTTCAGCGACCAATCGCATCACATTAAATGTGCCAATTAAATTAATTTGAATAATGCGTGAAAAATCTTCTAGTGGCATTGCACCATTTTTTCCAACGATACGCGCGCCCTGCACAACACCCGCGCAATTAATTACACCGTGAATTTCGGCACATTCTGCAACTACTTTTTGTACTGAATTTTCAGAGGTCACATCGCATTCAAATGCAACACCTGAAATCTCATGCGCGATTTTTTGGGCAGACTCAATATTTCGATCTAACAAAAATACTTTCGCGCCACGATGCGCTAATTCACGCGCGGTTGCAGCGCCTAAACCAGAGGCTGCGCCGGTGATAAGAACAACTTTATTTTTAATTTCCATATTATCCTACAACGCACGCTTCCAATTTCGCACAAATTTGCTGAACGGCTTCTTCTTGCAAATACGGGTGAAACGGTAAACTCAACACACGTTTTGCGCATTGTTCAGTAATCGGGAACGATAAATTTTCCTTCGCGGAAATTGCTGCAACCACAGGTTGTTGATGCAAACCCACTGGATAGTGCACAGCCGTTGGAATACCTGCTTCAGACAACACTTTCTGCACACGATCACGCTGATCCACTTGCACCGTATATTGCGCATACACACTGTGATTGCCTGCTGCAATCACTGGAGGCGCTAGAAAATCAGGCAATGCGTCACGATAATAATTAGCAACTACGTCACGCGCTTTAATTTCAGTGTCAAAAATCGCTAATTTCTCGAGCAAAACAGCTGCTTGCAAGGTATCCATGCGACCGTTCATGCCAATTGCAACATGATTGTAACGATTTTTTTGCCCATGATTCACGATCAAACGCAGACGATGCGCCAATTCATCATCATTCGTAAAACACGCGCCGCTATCACCATAACCGCCTAATGGTTTCGATGGAAAAAAGCTCGTGCATGCCATGGAACTCAATGAGCATGATTGTTTACCGTAATACGTAGCACCAAAACTTTGTGCCGCATCTTCAATGACAGGGATATTGTGACGTTTTGCAATCCCGTTAATCGCATTCATATCGGCGCATTGACCGTACAAACCCACGGGAATAATTGCTTTGGTACGCTCAGTAATCGCGGCTTCTAATAATGCTGGATTGAGCAGGTAAGTCACTGGATCAATATCCACATAAACCGGTTTTGCGCCCAACAAATAAATCACTTCTGCTGTCGCAAAAAAACTAAACGGGGTCGTGATTACTTCATCGCCCGGTTGAACACCCAATGCCATCAATGCGATATGTAATGCGGTTGTGCCGCTCGACATAGAAATACAATGTTTTACGCCGACATAATCGGCTAATTTGCTTTCGAGCACCTCAATTTCAGGGCCAAATAAATATTGTCCATGGTTCAAAACACGTGAAATCGCAGCGTCAATTTGGGTTTTGTGCTGTTGGTACTGAGCCTGTAAGTCAATAAATTGCATATTTTTTCCTATAAAATTAACTTATACTATGATGTGAAATAATGTGAAAACAAATCCGTTCGGGGTATAAAAATGCAGCTCTCAATGCTCACCGCCATCTCTCCGCTCGATGGACGTTACAGCAATCACACAAAACAATTGCGCTCAATTGTAAGCGAATATGGTCTCATTTTCTACAGATTGTATGTGGAAATTTACTGGCTGATCGAACTGTCCGAAAACGCGCAAATCAGCGAAGTTGAAAAATTATCCCATGATGAAATTTCATTTTTAAAAAAGCTGCTCGATGAATTCAATGAACACGAAGCTGAACATATTAAAAACATCGAGAAGACAACGAATCACGATGTGAAAGCGATCGAATATTATTTACGTGAAAAATTAGAAGGACATCCAACACTTAAAAAATTACCACCCTTTATTCATTTTGCATGTACCTCTGAAGACATCAATAATCTTGCATACGCATTAATAATTAAAAAATCACGTGATGAAATTTTAGTGCCACAACTTAAAAAAATAACCGAACAATTAAATATATTTGCTGAAAACACGGCAGAATGTGCCATGCTCTCTCGCACACATGGACAAGCAGCCACACCCACGACACTTGGAAAAGAATTTAAAAATTTCTCAGCGCGATTAACAGCGCACATGAAACAATTGATGCAAGTGCCCATCGTTGGAAAATGCAACGGCGCAGTTGGCAATTATAATGCACACGTGGTGGTGTATCCTGAAATCGATTGGCAACATTTTTCGAAACATTTTGTTGAGTCATTAGGCTTGCAATGGAATCCCTACACCACACAAATTGAACCACATGATTATCTTGCACAACTATTCAATGCACTCACGGTTTGTCACACAATTTTAATCGATTTTTGCCGTGATATGTGGGGATATATTGCATTACATTATTTTTTGCTAAAAAAATCTGAGCACGAAGTCGGATCGAGTACGATGCCACACAAAGTGAACCCAATTGATTTTGAAAATGCAGAAGGCAATTTAGGCATTGCCATTGCGCTCGCAACGCATCTTTCGCAAAAACTACCTATTTCACGATGGCAACGCGATTTAACCGATTCAACCGTATTACGCAATGTCGGTAGTGTGTTTGGTTATGCACTCATCGCTTATCAATCGATATTAAAAGGATTAACAAAGTTAATTCCAAATACTGTGTTTTTAAAAAATGAATTGGATCAACATTGGGAAATATTGGCGGAACCCATTCAAATGGTCATGCGTCGATATGGAATTAACGATGCGTATGAACAATTAAAATTATTAACGCGCGGCGAAACCATCACACAAAAACAATTGCATAATTTTATTGCAACGCTGGCTATTCCAAACGCTGCAAAAAAAGAATTACAATTATTAACGCCCAGTAATTATTTAGGCATTGCTATTAAATTGGCAAAAAATAAGGAAGTTTAAAATGTCATTAGGGAATTGGCTTGTACAAAAATTTGGGAATTATCTATTAAAAAACATTTCACCTTCGCGCAGCTTTTTGTGCGATTTTACGCGCATTGGTCACGAAGTACGAACCGCAGATGTATTATTAATCGAAGGCAGAAATCGTATTAGTCGCTTGGTGCAATACACCACAGAAAGTCCATGGAGTCATTCCGCACTGTATATCGGGCATATTTACAATATCGATGACCCCAAGCTCCGCGAATATGTGCAACAAAATTATAAAGGATCGCCTTCAGAACCTTTGTTGATTGAAGCAATCATTGGTCAAGGCACCATTATTGTGCCACTTTCAAAATACAAAGATGAACATATTCGCGTTTGTCGACCGACTGGATTATCTCATCTCGACGCGCAAAAAGTGATTGCCTATGCACTCAACAGCATTGGCAGAGAATATAATATTGGTCACTTTATCGATTTAGGATTATTTGTGCTATCCAGTAAATTCATTCCAAGACGCTGGTACTCTTCATTATTCAAAGAAAACGCGGGAAAAACAGAACAAGATATTTGCTCAGTGATGATTGCAAAAGCCTTTGCATCGGTCAAATTCCCCATTTTGCCGCTCATTCGAGAAAACGACAAACAACGTTTAGAAATGATTCGTCGCAATCCGAAATTATACACGCCGAGTGATTTTGATTATTCACCGTACTTTGACATCATCAAATATCCCATGATGCCCGTTGCCGGTTTCAGTATCTATCGGCATTTGCCGTGGCAAGATGAACTGATGAGCAATGATGATCAAGGATTGGTGAAGAAAAGTGATGAAAGTTAAAAATTAATATTCACTTAATTATTTATTTTTGGGTTTTTGCCTTATAATGTCCACTTAATTTATATCTATGAGGACGTTATCATGATAGATCCAAAAAAAGACTCACAAGCAGAAGCGCCAAGAAACCTGGGGCTTCCTTCATACGTAGGATTAGGTCCTTCTTTTTCACAATCAGAAGCACTTGCCTCTTTCGGAATATTGCGTCGTCGTGAATACACACATAACCCATACTCCGTGAATGAACCCACGATATGTGTTACACGATATAGAATATTAGATAGATAACTTAAATTATCCATACGCCGTCATTTCTCGCTCCAAACGCGACAAATCCGACGACGTTATTTTTGCATCACGTAATGGCTGCATTTTAAAACCCATGAATCGATACAATCCTGAGTCATGAAATTGCATAATATTACGGTCAGTAATTAATGCCAAATACGCATAATTTCCGGCAATCACAAAATGCGCTTGTTTTTCAGAGAAAAAATCAGCACCAACAGAATAATCACTTGTGGGATTTGAAACACCCAGCACGCGTTTTAATAACGTGGGAACCAAATCAAAGTGCGATGTTGCGTCATGATATATTTTTGGCGCACGATCGGGCCACGCAATAATCATCGGCGTATGCATTTGATAATGTGAAAAACCACTCGCATGTTCCCAATAGTTATTATGATCATCATTAAATTCTTGTCCGTGATCCGCTGTAATAATAATCACTGTATTTTTCGACAAATGATCTTCTTTAACAGTCGTTAATATTTTCTGAACCAATTGATCATCAGCTAACACAGCGTTTTTATATAAATTAAAAATAGGCGTACGCGGCGTGCTATTGCTCACATCAAAATAATTTAAAAACCCCACCGGTTGAAAGGGATGACGCGCTGCAATTTCATTATAGGCATGCGGTGCGTCATAAAACATAAATGCAAAAAACGGTTTATGATTACTCGCCGCGTGATTTAAAAAACCCTGCATTTCACGCGTTATTTCCACATCACGAATCATTGGTGTCGCACCTGGCGTGATCGTTTGCAAATTTTTCACCGTCACAAAAACCGTTTTATCAAAGGGTGGTGATAATAATGGTGCACTTGCAAATAATCCCAGCTGATAATGATTGGCTTGAAACGCACGAATTAAAATTGACCCCTGATGATACGATCGAGCTGATTCCCAATAATTTACCGGGATACCATAAAATAAGGAAAAAATACCAGGGCGTGTGCAATCACCGCCACTCAAATTATCCACAAATTGATCGGCACGTTGTGCAAAACGCGTGACAAACGGCATATTGATTGAATTAATCATATCGAAACGCAGTGTATCGATCACAATGAGCAATACATTCAATGGATGTTTTGGAAGATGATATTGCAGCGGATGCAGCGGATAATCCAATGGTTTATTGACCGATAAAATCGCGTGTATTTTCGCTGCCGCCGAATCTTTCGGCAAAATCGTCACGTGTACTCTTTGCAAACCACGCATCCACGATAAATCATAAAAATACGGGATTTTCAGCGTATATTGCAATACGCGCATATTATTTTGGATGCTTAGAAAAATAAATGCGGATTGGGCAATCACATAGATAATGATTAATAATCCCAACCAGCGCTTTAAATTAAAAAAACCACGAAACGATCGAGAAATAAGAATAATCGCAATGCTCAGGATTAAAAATGCAAAGATGGTACAAAAGATCCAAACATACATCGAGGTATTCACTTCGAATACTTGTGATCCACCGCCTTTAGAAAAATACATCCGCAATAAACTACCGTTAATATGCAAACGCCAAAATGAAAAAACTTTTGCATTCATAAAACAAATAAATTGCAGCAGAAGCACTGGCACAAGAGATAATATTATTTTCATGCGATCAGAGCGCACCCATTTGAAAATCGGCAACAAAAAAACGCCGAGCAAACAAGCAAATAAAAAATTTTGCGCGACATAAGCAACAGAATAAAAACTAATCGATAAAAATGATTGCGGAATAGGATCAGTGAGCGCTGCGGGTAAACCCGTAAGGCAAAGAATAATTGTGTTTATCCATGTTAACGTTAACAACCACCGCCAACTTGTTGCACTATTTTCCATATCCAATTTCCCGTTAAAAAATTCACTGTAAAGATATAGTAAAAATTGCTAGAATCCAAATTCTTTCTTATTACTTATTAACATGGAGCGTTACAATGAAGCACCTGTTTCAAAACTCTCTACTTCCTTTATTTTTAATGATTACCTGTCCGCCAACGGTTATTTTGATTTGGCACATCAATACCAACATGAACAGCTCGATAACTCATTTGATGAATATCGGCTTACAAAATGGATTTTGGAATACGTTGGTGCAGATATGGAAACCCGTGTTTTTTGGCACCAAAACTGCGTGGAAAATTATTTTTACTTTTATGGTCACGCAACTATTATTGATGCGTATTGTGCCGGGGAAAAAAGTAACGGGACCAGAAACTGCGAAAGGAAATATTCCCGTTTACAAAGACAATGGGTTTTTCTGCTTTATCATCACGCTCGCTTTATTTTATGTCTGCGCGTATCCACTCAATTTATTTTCACCAACCATTGTTTATGATCATTTTTCGGGTATTCTAGGCGCATTAAATATTTTTAGTTTATTATTTTGCTTATTTTTATGCATAAAAGGTCGCCTGAAACCATCCAGTTCAGATCACAGCACGAGCGGCAATTTTATTTTTGATTATTACTGGGGAACGGAATTATATCCGCGGATTTTTGGATGGGACATCAAACAATTTACCAACTGTCGCTTTGGCATGATGGGCTGGCCAATTATTATTATTTCTTTTGCTGCAAAACAAGCACAATTATATGGCTTGCAAAATTCAATGATCGTTTCTGTTGTAATCATGATGATTTATATCGCGAAGTTTTTTTGGTGGGAGTCTGGTTATTTACGTTCGATGGATATTATGCATGATCGCGCGGGATTTTATATCTGTTGGGGATGTTTAGTGTGGGTGCCCGGTATTTATACGCTACCTGTCATGTATCTCGTCAACCACCCGATTCAACTCTCATCCATCACTGCAATTGCTATTACCTTTTGCGGCGCAACATGCGTGATGCTGAATTATTTTGCGGATGCGCAACGACAAAAAGTGCGTGCTACCAACGGTGAGTGCTTCGTTTGGGGTAAAAAACCACAACTTATTCGCGCACAATACAAAGATCAACATGGTCAACAAAAGCAAAGTGTATTATTGGTATCCGGTTGGTGGGGAATTTCACGTCACTTTCATTATTTATTAGAAATCTCTCTTGCATTTTTTTGGACTGTACCCGTTTTATTTTCCCATTTTCTACCATGGTTTTATGTGATCTTCTTAACTATCTTACTTGTACATCGATCTTATCGTGATGAAATTCGCTGTGCAAATAAATACGGTGATTATTGGAAAACGTATTGCAATCAAGTACCTAATAAAATTATTCCCTGGTCCAAATTATTTTCATAATCCCCACCGTAAATCCCTCGTAGTGTACTATAATCGTACATCATGAGGGATTATGATGAACCGAAAAATCACACATAAAACTCAAGTCAATAGCTGCGAGACCTGCCCGCACGCTTCTATTTGTCTGCATTCACACACACAACATAGGCAAACATCACCCGTTGAAACGTTTCAATTTTCTGCACGCGTATTGCAGCGCGGAGAACATTTGTGTTATCAAGGACAACTCTCAGAAAATCTTTATATTATTCGCGCAGGAATTTTAAAAAGCACCATCACAAAACCCAGCGGCGAGGAATATGTCATGGGATTTTATTTACCGCCCGATTTATTTGGGTGGGAAGGTATTGATGAAACGCATCGCTCTGTTTCAATTAGTGCGCTCGATCAATCGAATATTTGCGTGATCCCCACTGAAAAAATGTTTACACTAACACAAAAAATTCCTGCGCTTGGAACACAATTATTACGCATGGTGAGTCGTCGTATTCAGCAGGATAATATTGCGCTCCTACGCACAAGTGCACAGCAACGTGTTGCTACCTTTTTATTACAACTCGCCTCGCGCTATCGAGAATTAGGTTTTCAAAAGCAATCATTGCACTTGCTGATGACACATCAAGACATCGCCAATTATTTGCGAATCACGCCCAGTACCATCAGTCGTATTTTGCATGAATTGCAGCATAAAAAAATAATTCGGATTGAAAAACATGTTATTCAATTATTAGATATTGCAACAATAAACACGATGGCAGAATATTCATAATTATTCAGCGAAATAAACCTAGCTGTACGAAAACGCCCAGTTTTGACGCGATTTTGCGTGAAAAATTGAGAAAAAAGCGCAGGTGTACTGGTAAGTCCATCGAGCATTTTTTTGAGATTTTTCACGCAAAAGCGCGCAAAAATGGGCGTTTCATTCTACAAAGTGAATACTATCTCGCGCGCATCAGCAATACCAACGCAATTAAAAAAAACAACGCGGTCGGAATAATCGCTGCTAAAAAAGGGGGGAATTGATATACCAAGGTTATGGGTCCGAATAATTGATTTAACATATAAAATGAAAATCCGATTAACACACCCAACAATATGCGCAACCCCATCGATGCACTACGCAGTGAACCAAATACAAACGGCACCGCCAAACAAATCATCACCAACGATGTGATCGGTTGCATCATGCGCTGCCAAAAAGAAAAGATATATTGATTGACGCTCAACCCAATCGAGTGGCGATATTGTATAGTTTGATACAACGCGATAATGGTTTGTTCCGCACTCGCTACTGCCATTTGCATCTGCAAAACAGGCTGAAAAGTAGCATGCAAAGCGGCGTGTTGTTGTGTCACAATGGCAATATGATTTTTTAAAAAAATGGTTTGCTTGAGATGCGATAACGTCCAACGATGATCCATTAATCGACCCGATACCGCGCTCGTCGCTTGATCCAAACGATCATTGCGCGTAAAACGATAACGCGTAATATCAATCATCGTGTCGTGATCTTTCAACGCACCGATATGCGTAAAACTATTTCCTTGATGCAACCACACTGACTTTAATAACGATGCATGTGTGGACGAAGATAATGCCGCTTGCTGCATCTGCGCTGATTTTTGCTGGCAAAGCGGGCCAATTCCTTCGCCGATCGCAGTAACAACAATAATCATCACCAGCGCTGTTTTTGTTACACTCCAAGCAATTTGCATGATCGAAACGCCCGATGCACGCATGATAATTAATTCGCTCGTCATTGATAATCGACCCAGCCCGATTAATGCACCTAAAAAACCTGCCATTGGAAATAATTGATAAAATTGCGCGGGTATTTGCATGGGCACAAATGCTAATATGTTCCACAAACTATATCCATGTTGTCCTAAGAAATTAAATTGCTGCACCAACGATAAAAAACTTTGTAGTGCAATAATGACTGCGTTCACCGATAAGGTTGATAAAATAATCGTACGACGAATGAGGCGATCTAATATTTTCATCACACGCCTCGAAACACGATTCGACGAATACGAGACCAACCGAATCGATATAACATCAACGAAAACGCTATGAATAAAGCAGATGCATGCACCCACCACATACCCAATTCAGGTGAAATTCGACCAGAACTAATCCACGCACGGCACAGAAAAATTAAATCAGCATAACTCAAATAAATCACCATCGCGGGAAATAACTGCGTAAATTTTCCATACCGCGGACGCACTTCGCTGAGCGGCACGGCTAATAATGCAAAAATCAGCGCAGAAATCGGCATCGCTAATCGCCACTGCAATTCCGCAGCAGAATTAATATCATGCGGACTCAACGACCATAATTTTGAAATCGAATAATACTGCACTTTATCTGGCATCTCGACATTCGCCACCATTAATTGCGCGCCATATTGTTTGAATTTCAGCACGCGATATTCTTTTTCACCCGGCACACCTTCATCACGGTAACCCTCATTAAAAATCAAGTAATGCCCGCTTTGTCCCGGCAGCGTTTTTTCTAATGCGGTTTTTGCAACGATAATACTCCACTTTTCTTGACCCGGTTTCGTTAGATTCTTCTCGGGTTTCGCTAAAAAAACATCGTGCAATATTTTGTGATTCTCCACACCACCTGCATAAAAAACAATTTGATTATTGTGTTTTTTTCCGAACGTCATAAAGCGATTCGGAATCACTTGCTCAACGGATGCACTCGCAGCCGCCGTATTGATAATCTCATTCATATCGCCTTGTGCTTGTGGCACCACAAACGCCATCAACCACATGACTATCGCGGCAACAAACACTGCCACGAGAAACACCATCCCCGTTAATTTCGCGCGACTGACACCACAGGCGGATAATACAGTCATTTCAGATTCTAAATGCATGCGACCCAGTGTCAGCAAAACGCCGAGGTATAACCCCAACGGCAATAAGTATCCCAATAACAGCGGAATTTGTAGCGAAATCAATCGTAACAATTCCGTTGGGGGCAATTGTCCGCTAGCAGCACGTTGTAAAAACTGCAATGATTGATTTGTTACAAAAAGCACGAGGAGAACCAACGTTGCTGCCAACAATGTCCTCAGAATTTCTTTTGTCAAATAGCGAAAAATTATCACTGACAAGCCAAGCCTTTTGTGGAAAAATACCGCTTAATTCTAAACAGACTATCAGATTAGGCAATAACAATGCATACCGATACGGAAAATGAGTTGGAAAAAGTTTATCAACCTGCCGATATTGAACCGCATTGGTCACAATATTGGGAAAAACAAGGATTTTTTGCACCAGTCGGTTCTGGTAATTCCTATTGCATTATGCTTCCACCGCCGAATGTCACTGGCACATTACACATGGGTCACGGCTTTCAACATACGTTGATGGACATCCTCATTCGTTTTCATCGTATGCAAGGCGACAATACGTTATGGCAAGGTGGTACAGATCACGCCGGTATTGCAACGCAAATGGTGGTTGAGCGTCAACTAAGCACAAAAAATACATCTCGTCATGAATTAGGTCGCGACGCATTTTTGAAAAAAGTATGGGCGTGGAAAAATCATTCGGGTCAAACCATCACACAACAAATTCGTCGCATGGGTGCGTCAATTGATTGGACGCGCGAACGTTTTACGATGGATGACAATATTTCGCGCGCAACGATTGAAGCGTTCGTTCGATTACATAATGAAGGTTTAATTTATCGTGGCAAAAAATTAGTAAATTGGGATCCGCAATTAAAAACAGCGATTTCTGATTTAGAAGTATCGACGGAAGCGGAAAAATCACATTTGTGGTATATGCGATATCCAGTTAGTGGGAGTGGGAGTGGGAGTGGGAGTGCAAGCATTGAATATATTATCGTTGCGACGACGCGTCCTGAAACCATGCTCGGTGATACAGCCGTTGCAGTACATCCGGATGATGAGCGCTACAAGCATTTAATCGGAAAAAAAGTATCACTGCCGCTCACCGATCGCGAAATCCCTATTATTGCCGATGATTCTGTAGATCCTACATTCGGAACCGGTTGTGTGAAGATCACACCCGCGCATGATTTTAATGATTACGCGATGGGACAACGTCACCATCTGCCAATAATAAATATTATGACACTCGACGCGCATTTAAATAATGAGGTACCTGAAATCTATCGTGGACTCGAACGATTTGCCGCACGCAAAAAAATTGTCGCTGATTTAACCGCATTAGAATTAATTGAAAAAATTGAACCGCATGAAAATAACATTCCGCGCGGCGATCGTTCTGGCGTGATCATCGAACCATTATTAACTGACCAATGGTTTGTGAAAATGGATGGTATGGCGAAAGCAGCAATCAACGCCTACGAAAAAGGCGAACTCGAATTTGTCCCTGAAAACTGGGGTAAAACGTATTTACAATGGCTCGAGAATATTCAAGATTGGTGCATCAGTCGACAATTGTGGTGGGGACATCGCATTCCTGTTTGGTATGACGCTGATGGAAAACATTATGTCGGTTTACATGAACAAGATGTGCGTGAAAAAAATAAATTAAGTCATGATGTAGCATTACAACAAGACAACGATGTATTAGACACCTGGTTTTCCGCCGCATTATGGCCATTTGCTACATTAGGATGGCCAGACAATACACCCGATTTACAAATGTTTTATCCTACAAATGTGCTCGTCACTGGTTTCGATATTATTTTCTTCTGGGTCGCGCGCATGGTGATGTTTGGCCTGAAATTCACAGGTAAAGTGCCCTTCAAACAAGTATTAATTACCGGGTTGATTCGCGATTCACAAGGTCAGAAAATGTCAAAATCCAAAGGAAATATTTTGGATCCGATTGATTTGATCGATGGGATTTCTTTGCAAGATTTGAAGGCGAAACGCGCCACAGGTTTAATGCAACCGCAAAAAGAAAAAGCGATTATCAAACAAACCGAAAAAGATTTTCCGGATGGCATTCCTGCCAGTGGCACTGACGCATTACGTTTTACGTTTTGCGCGCTCGCGACACAAGGACGCAATATTAATTTTGATATTGCACGACTTGCGGGTTATCGCAATTTTTGTAATAAGATTTGGAATGCGACGCGGTTTGTGTTGATGAATGTGGGGAATAGGAGTGGGAGTGGGAGTGAGAGTGGGAGTAAAACTACTGCTGACCTTTGGGTTTTAAATCAATTGCAAAAAACGATTGAACAAGCACACGGACATTTTCACAATTATCGTTTCGATCAACTCGCAAAAACATTATATGAATTTGTGTGGAATGATTATTGTGATTGGTATGTGGAATTATCAAAATGTGATTTAGCACGTGAGAATATTTCTGAGGCGGAAATTCGCACTACAAAATACACATTGCTTTTTGTGCTGGAATACATGATGCGTTTGCTGCATCCGATTATGCCATTTATTACGGAAGAAATTTGGCAAAAGATTTCACCGATGCTCGGCATTCAGGGTGACAGCATTATGTTACAACCCTACCCACGCGTTGCATCTGAAAAAATAAATACAGAAGCTGATCACGCAATCGCTTGGGTACAAAAAATAATTACAGTAATTCGCACGATTCGCAGCGAAATGAATGTATCTCCTGCAAAAAAATTCTCAGTCATTTGCGATAAGGGAACTGCACAAGATCAATTATTCACTGAAAAATATGCACATTATTTAAAGGCGTTGGCTAAGATTGAAAATATCACTTGGCGAAATGCGCACGAAGAAATTCCCGCGTGTGCGACAGCGATCGCCGATCAATTAGAAATTCACATCCCGCTCGCAGGATTAATCGATCGCGACGCTGAATTTCAGCGCATTAAAAAAGAAATCGAGAAAAATGAAAAAATAAAATCGCAACTGGAAAGCAGATTAAGTAATTCCACTTTTACCGACAAAGCACCTGCAGAAGTGGTCACCGAAGTGCGCGCGCAATTGGAAGCGACGCAACAAACGCTGGTGAAATTGCATGAGCAATATACACGGATTGAAAACTTATGAATGACAATGAACTCAAACGTGTTGGCCTCAAAGTCACCGCACCACGCTTAAAAATCCTCGAATTGCTCGAACACGCAAAACCCCATCATTTAAACGCCGAATCAATCCATCAGCAATTAAAAGATCAAGGCAACGATGTTGGATTAGCCACTGTCTATCGCGTCTTAATTCAATTTGAAGCAGCAGGATTAATTCGTCGTCATAATTTTGAAGGTGGATTTTCGGTATTTGAAATTGAGCAAGGTCATCATCACGATCACATGGTCTGCGAACGCTGTGGCAGCGTGAAAGAATTTGTCGATGATGCAATTGAAAAAAGACAACTCGAAATCGCAAAAGAATCTGGATTCACCATCACCGAACATCACCATACGATTTATGGCACTTGCAAAAATTGCGCTTCAAAATAACAATAATAACGATTTCTCAATTAATTTAATATTTGCACGGCTCACACCATACTGATTTGCAAGCTCGCGCCACTGACTTAACGCACTCTGCGTTTGATCGATAATATTATTAATTACCTTATTATCGAGCTTTGCTCGCAATCCCAACTGCATTAAATCATCGCGTGTGATTTGTTTCCCTTTTCCTATCACCATCGTGCTTTGTTCACCACCCGGCCCCGATGAAAAAGTTAAATCATACGCGGGCGATAATTTCCACTCACCAACATCACTCATCAAAAAGGAAAAATTTTTCGCATGATCATCTCTATTATGTGACAACACATTAAATACTGCGTGTCGAAACATTTTTTCAACGTCATGCACATCACGGGTCAGCGTGGATGTTAATGCTAATAAATCTTCATAATCCAACGATGGACTACGAAAATCAGAATGCAATAATCCACACACTGTATGCATATGCACGCGTTTACTTTTCTCACGATCAAATCGCTGCGTCGCAAAATAACCACCGCCATTTTTTGCGGGAAATAAATGCGTATCTGTCATTGTTAATCCAGCAGCACGCGCCATTAATGAATATACATATTCTATCGCACCAGCATCCGCGCCATCTTGCACATTACAAAATTTAACAAGCCAATGCGCGTAATTACTTGGCAGTACATGCTCACCATGCATGATATTTTTTTTATTTTTATCGATACCAATCATTACTTTTGGACGCGCACCTGCCGATGATCCATTCAGCGCAAGCAATGTCAATAACACGTCTTTTGCAGTACCATCGAGCACTTGCTGTGAAGTTGATGCCAACAGATCCAAATTAATTTTATTTATTTTTTTAACATCGTGGTGATCGGGTTCATAAATCAGCGCACCCATGCCGGTTGTCCCCACATGCGCCAATCTATCCAATGGTGTTAATTCGCTAGGAATAATGCCTTTTTCACGCAACGAACGATCCAACAACAATCGCCCCCAACCATCCGGTAAACTATCGTTGAATAAACCTGGCAGTCCTTCGAATAATCCACGATCAAATGTTTTAAGACCACGCTCTAATGGCAAGCGTAATGGTGATAAAGACAAATTAAGCTTCAAAAAATCCGCGTCGTATTCAAAATAAATTTGATTGTTGCGAGAAGCAAGTCTACCAACTGAAATTGGTTTTTTTCCGAAATCCAATCCCACTTTCATTTCAGTGATTGGAATATAGGTCATGTGCGCCACCCTTTCTGACGAACGGGCTTTTTATGTTTATCGGCGTTGATCACTTCATCAATACTCGTAAATTGTGTTGTCACCGGCGTCGTTGCATTCACGATGTTTTCCAACAATCCCAATACCATCGCGAGCTTCAGAAATGACTCGAGTGAAATAAGTCCCTTTTGCTCGAATTTGCGCAACGTCGGCAAACGCACACCAGAACGCTCAGCTAAACCTTGCTGCGTCAACCCGCTATCAATTCGACTGCGACGAACATGCTCCGCCAACAGGGTTTGGGCTTTGAAAACGGTTATAAGTGATACCATAGTATTAGCAATATTAAATTTATGACCACTACTAACATTATAGTATTTATTATGAACCATTACAATCCCATAAAAACAGCCATACCAATCGATAAAAAAATAAGTTATTCTGGCACAACTCATTCCAGAAATTCACCCAAAACGAGCACATCATGAAACAGTTACGAATTTTTTTACTTCTTATCACTGCAGCTTTATGCGGTTGCGTTTATCACCAACCTATTCAACAAGGCAATATTTACTCGGCGTCGAAAATGGACACGATTCACAACGGCATGACGTCAGAACAAGTGATTGCAAAATTAGGTTCGCCAGTATTGGAAAATATGTATGCGGATAATCGCATGGCTTATGTTTATTCCGATCAACCGACACGCAAAAACATTACGGTTAAACGCACGATTATTCAGTTCCAAAATGATCGCGTAGTGGATGTTGAAACAAAGAAATCGAACCATTTTTCTAAATAAAAAGATAGAGAGCCACGCGCGTTGAGCCCGTGAAGCAACGAAGCGCGATCTTTGTTAGCTTCGCGGGCTCAACGCGCGCGGCTCTTTAATCTTCTTAATTCTTTCGGATCAATCGTCAGCGGTCGATATATTTCAATACGATCGCCTGCTTGCAAATTACTATCTAATTTCACTGGTTGACTATAAATACCGACTCTAATATTCGCTAATTTAATTTCTGGAAATTGTTCCATTATTTTTGAGCGCTTTATCGCTAATTCTACCGTACAATTTTCTTCTACAGACAGCGGTATTTGCACTTGTTTTTCAGGAGTTGTGTACGCGACAATAATTGAAATCATTGATAAATTTCCTGCGCACGTTTCACAAATGCATCCACCAATGATCCTGCAACCTGCTGAAAAACAGGCCCAAACATCATCGCAAAAATTCTATTCGATAATTCAAATTCCAAATCTAAAATGACATGAGATTGCTTGTCATCAAATTTTTCAAACTTCCAAAATCCTTCTAATTGTTTAAAAGGTCCATCGATTAACTGAATTTCCATCATGCTATTTTTTTGCAAACGATTTAATGTCGTAAATGATTTTTCAAATCCTTTTGCAGATAATGTTAAAGTCGCGCGAATCTCATCGTCTGTTTTTTCATGCACAACGCTTGAAATACAATACGGCACGAATTCTTGATAACGCGCAATGTCATTCACCAAATCGTACATTTGCACTTCAGAATAAGGGACAATCGCTGTGCGATGGATAATGGGCATTGAAGTGATCTCGCGATTTCATTTTGTGGATGGTAAGCTGTGAACGTGCATTATGAGCAAATCGGAGTTGGAAAACAATGCGAGATTCAAGCGAACTGAATTACTTAGAACTGATAAAAGCCGGCGGCATAACAGGACTCATCAGTTTTACTTTTAAGTGCGTTCCCGATTTATTTTTCACAAAGAAAATGCTCGACACAACGCAAAATGCGTCCCCTCGAAAAACCAAGGGATTTTGGCAAAATTCAAAAGGTGCACTGTACTGGGATTTTAAATATCGCATGCTGATGGGGTTCATGACGTTACCTCTACAACACACTGTAGAACACACGCTGATACAACAATATGGCAAAAACGAATTATCGAATTATCAAAAAGCGATGATCGGGAGTTTTGCAGGATGGCTTGCTGCGATGGTTGAAATCAACATTGTGCATTCACTTGATAGCATGCGTGCAACGGTACTCAACAATCCAGCGGTGTTCAATAATCACGGCGGAATTCCTTATTTTTTAACTCATCAATCACAATTACGCGCTGGAATAGGCTTTGGAATGTTGCGTAATAGCGTCAGCAATCCACCCGCTTGGTGCGCTAAAACAATGACGAAAACTTATCTCGCAGAACATACGGAATTTGATAAAAATATTCGAAACATACTCACCGCAATCATCTTTGTGTTTGTACGTTTTGTCGCAGGATATCCATTCGATGTGATTAAAACAGCGATGCAATGTGATGCTGCACAACAGCAATTTCAACATCGCCATTGTCGCGAAAAAATCTATTACGCAATGAATCTCATTAATCGACAAATTAAAAATCGGGGTTTCTTCCGATTTTTCACGACTGGATTCTTCATGCGACTTCCAGCAAATATAAGCAGTGCAGCTATTCAAGTGGCCGTGTTTGACCATTTGACTAATGCTTCTTCGCGTCGTTCTTGCTAGACTACCGCGCATTATGAGCAAAACATCTTCTGAAAATAAATTAATCGCCAGCAATAAAAAAGCGTGGCACGACTACACGATTGAAACGCAGTTCGAAGCAGGGTTAGTGCTCGAAGGCTGGGAAATCAAGAGCATACGCGCGGGTCATGTACAGTTGAAAGAAAGTTATATTTTGCTGAAAAGTAATGAAGCATGGTTGTTCGGCGCGCACATAACCCCTTTAAAAACAGCATCAACGCACATTGATCCCGACCCCTTGCGTACGCGAAAACTGCTGTTGAATCGCAAAGAGATCAATAAATTATTTGTCGCAAAAGATCGGGAAGGATATACTGTCGTCCCGCTCGATTTACACTGGTTTCACAATCGCGTCAAAATCAATATCGCGATTGCGAAGGGTAAAAAACAGCATGATAAACGCGCATCCACCAAAGAACGCGAATGGAATCGCGAAAAACAGCGTATTTTAAAGCGTTAAATTCAATAAGATACTCTTTTTACCTAAAAAACTTGCATTTTTGTGCACTATACTTACAATGTAACCACCTCTAAAAGGGGGCGATTTTGGTTTCGACACTGATAGTGAGGCCAAAGGTGCATGTCGAGCTACACAAACTGCTCGTAAAATAAATATTGTAAATTCTAGTTGCAAACGATAGCAACTTTGCTGCAAACGACCTCGCGGTAGCTGTTTAATCAGCCAACCATGAGGCCGTAGCCGCCTAAAAAACGGCAACAGCCTATTGACCCGATTCGCTTACCGGTTGGGATTGATAGTCATATAGGTAAGACCGCAAACTCTGCATGGCTCATGCAGGGCTTGTTAAATCCAAAGGGCTCGCTGTTAGATAATCCCGACTGCTGGAATGCTAACAGTTAAATTGAAGGCAGCTCTAAACATGTAGAGCCGATGATTGAGCGTTAGTGGACGCGGGTTCGATCCCCGCCGCCTCCATTTTTTTCAATTAAAATAAAATACAAACGGTTGGTTGCCGCCCCGCATTTTCTTTTTGCACGCGTGCAGAACAAAATCCGGGTTGGCAGATCGTGCAATTATTTTTTGAAAAATTAATCGCAGCCGCATCAACTTTATTCTCTAATAATTCAACAAAAGCTGCGCGACATTCATTGAAATAAAATTTTCCTCCTCGTGTTTCAATTATTTTATTCTCAAAAACTGTATCCGGAAAATGGTGCAAAAAATCAGGTTGCACTTCATAACAACAAACGCCAGCAGAGGGGCCAAAATAAACTTCTAACTCTGCAGACTTTGTGCCAAACGTTTTTTTCATTTTGCGAACCGTATTAGAAATTATTTTTCCGCTTAATCCACGCCATCCCGCATGAATAACACCAATGGCATGATTTTTTGTATCATACAAAACAAGCGGTAAACAATCTGCAGTAACGACACCAATACCCATATTTTTTTCTGCAGTGATAATTGCATCGCCGGGTTGTTGAAAATGACTCGATAGAAATTCAGATTTATTATCAGCGTTTAAAACAACCACATCTGCGCTATGCGTTTGTTTCAGAAACAACAAGCCATCCAGATTTCTTCCTGATTGCTGAGATAATTTTTTTTGCAAGCGTCGTATTTTTTCGAGATCATAGTGATTATTAACACGCAGATTATCTTTCTCGGAACCAAAAAAAACAAAAAAATTTTCTATGTGCATACTTCCTGCTTATAATTTAGTTGTATAAACCCACAGTTTACTTTGCGCAATTGTATCTTTCAAAATGACCTCGGTATTAATGAGATGGGATGAATGCTAGCGCATTATACGAATAATATAACCTGCTTTCCAAGTGTGAATTCAGTGGGAAATATGCGATAGTAATCTAACTAATGGATTAGTGAATCGCACTTTACATACGGAGATGTAACGATGAAAAAGACTTTTTTCGCTCTAACTGCAGCACTTTCGCTGTCCGCCCTTGTAACCATCAACGCACACGCATGCACAGATTTTCGTTTGACGGCAAAAGACGGAACCATTCTTGTTACGCGCACACTTGAATTTGCGATGGATTTGAAATCACAGCTGCGTACCTCTACACGCGATCGAAAATTCACTACACTCGCACCGGATGGAAAACCTGGACTCACTTGGACCGCAAGATATGGCTATCTTTTTTTAGATGGATTAAATATTGATACTGTCGTAGATGGTATGAATGAAGAAGGATTGTCATTTGAAGCATTATATTTGCCTGGTTTAGCGCAATATCAAACGGTACCTACAGGTGATGATGCGAACGCATTGTCATATATGGAATTGGGAAATTGGATACTCAGTAATTTCAAAACCGTCGACGAAGTGCGCGAAGCACTTTCACATGTTTATGTGTATGACGCAAAAATTCCAGGATTGGGCGACACCACTTTTCCGCTGCATTTTTCGGTATATGATGCAAGCGGTAAAGGAATAGTAATTGAATATATCGATGGCAAATTACACATTTATGATAATAAAGTCGGCGTGATGACGAACTCGCCTGGTTATGACTGGCATATCACGAATTTAAATAATTACACGCAACTCAAACCGACAAATCCAAACCCCGTCGTCACCGATAAAATTACGTTTGTTGCAACAGGCCAAGGTGGTGGCATGGTTGGTTTGCCTGGCGATATTAGTCCGCCGTCACGTTTCGTGAAAATGGCTGTTCTGTTGGATGTCGTCACACCTCCAAAAAATGCGTCTGAAGAGCTAAACCTTGCAGAACATATTATTAATAACGTGGATATTCCCGATGGTTTAGCGCGCGAACCTGCTAACGGTAATTACTCGAATGAAACGACACAATGGGTAGTCTTCAAAGATTTGACGCATAAAATCTTTTACTACCGCACCTATCATGATTTGACGTTACATTCAGTTTCAATGTCTCAACTTGATTTTTCTAAAAACGCACCGCGTTTGAAAATGAGCATATCGAGTCCGGAATATGTGATAAACATGACGGATGAATTTTTGAAGGACCAAGAAAAATAAAATTAATGAATATGCATTGCAGTTATTCGGTAAATTCGTCGAGTGCATTCAATGCATTCGCCGAATTTCTATTATTCTCTTATTATTCAAGCAGTTTTATCGTTACATTAAAATCCATATTTTCCGGCAATTTTTGAAAAATAAGCTATAGTTATCCCATCGATATTTATTTTGTTGGGGGGTTAACATGTTACGCATGGTTGCATTGTTATCTGCGACAGCAGTTTTAATATCGGGAACCGTACTTGCAGATACTTCTTCGACTTATGATTATCGTCACACGCATTTCCCGCAGCAAACACAAAAAATTCAGAAAACATACTATAAACATACCCATCATCAGGAACGTGAAAATCAAGAAGCTTCACGTTACAACATGGGTGAACCGCAAAATGGTTCACGCGATAAGGGATATAGTTATTTTCCGACATATCGCGATACGCGCGGTCAAGCTGAATTTATTTTCGATCCCAATTATGACGCATGGGCTGCGTATAACGCGAACGGTCAACGCGTGAATGTCGGTAAAGCATCGGGCGGAAAAGACTATTGCCCAGATATTCATCATCGTTGTCACACCGTTGTCGGTACATTTCGCGTAATTGCTAAAGAAGGCCCAGGCTGCATTTCACGCAAATTTCCGCTAAAAACGCATGGTGGATCGCCAATGCCCTGGTGCATGTATTTCCATCCAAAAGGTTATGCGGTGCATGGCTCATACGAAGTGCCCGACAATGGCAACGCAAGTCACGGCTGCATTCGCATCACGCCAGCTGCGGCGCAATGGTTGAATCAAAATTTTATGCGGATTGGCACGAAAGTAATTGTGTTGCCGTATAGATGATTTAGGAACATGCAAACTTATTCTTTTAATTCGGTACCAAATACTTTGTCTAAATAGGTAAATGTCGACGCATAGTTACCCCGCAATTGCATGTGGTGTGCTGTGTGATGTTTGGCGCTACAGATAGGCAAAAAAGGAATTTTATTGATAAAGCTGACAGTGAAGTTGGAATGGGTGCTCATTTCGCGTAATGCGCGATACGCGGTGTAAAACCACATCACATAAGCGCTTGCTGATCCATAAAAAAAGACAATGAGAGCGAACGCAATGACAATACCAAACGTTCCTCCTAACCATTCCACGGGATGTGCGTATATAAACTCAATTGGATACGGGACTCTCGCACGGTGATGGATAGAGTGGATCCGTTTCATTAAAAATCTGTTGGAATGCAAAAATCGATGCCAGCAATAAAACTCAATATCATCTAAGATCAAAATAAAAAGAAATTGACTTAAAAAGACTAAGGTTGAGACATGAGCAGTACTAAAACAGTGATGACACAACGCAATAATTACCAGGGATAGTGCGCATACAATAAATATATTCATCAAAATAAGCGGCAAATGACGAGACAATTTAAATAGTTTCGGACGACTTCGATTTGTCTGATGAATTGAAGCCAC
>Ga0207150_1024_pt1 | contig 43450 bp, 46 predicted proteins | sample Alteio_BWMinHeat_32_FD_153526 | JGI IMG/M metagenome (GOLD analysis project Ga0207150, IMG submission 153526) | Enriched cells from forest soil in Barre Woods Harvard Forest LTER site, Petersham, Massachusetts, United States -... | ecosystem: Environmental > Terrestrial > Soil > Temperate forest >...
ATTTTCGTCGCTTCTTGGTATCTCATTCGGTGTATATAGTTATTATCTCCGCCCTGTCGCGGCTTGCGCCAGCGCCACGGCTCGCGCGGTTGCTCGATGCGTGGCCTTAAAAACTTATGTGGAGCAAAAGCCCGGCGGTTTTATGAATTTAAAGAAACAATGGCGCGTTGCTTGCGAGCAACAAAGTCTCCGTAGATGATGTCATTTTGATGTGAATTTTTTCTGTTAACTGGGATGCGATTTCTGAAATTTTTGCATACCGCCTAGTCAGAATATGGACGATTAAGCCAGTATTTTGCGTCACTGCAATGTTTTATGTCCGGAAATTCGCTCTGTTGAGTAATCGGTTGCTCGCGTGCACCGGCTTTCGCTTTTGGAATGAATATCACACGCTTATTCAAATCAATATTTTTTAACAGTGTGCTCACGTTGCTTATTCAATGAATAAATAGTATATTTATAACTCAAATTTTATTTATTTGATTATTTATTGTTGTAAGGATTTTTTAGATGCCTCATTTTTATTTAGATGAAGAAGGCCAATTAAACTATAACGCCGACGAAAAATCAGACGGTATCGGTTGCGAACCACTCGAAAGTGCGTTTACTTCGCTTATTCTCAAAGGAGAAGACGACTCTTCTCAAGTTCTAATCTTCAAGGATAATGAAGGAAAATTAGATTTAGCACCTGGTGGTAAAGCAGATTGGGGTATTCTTGACAACAAGGCATCGCCTGAAAAACAAATACGCTTAAAAAATGATTTTTTAGAATTTGTAGCAGAAGCAGGTCTTGAGACACCTAGAAATGCCGCGCGTCGTGAATTGATAGAAGAACTTGTGATTGATATTTGTGGTTCGATAAAAATGAAACAACGCCGAGAAATAATAACAGCGCCACACATTTGGTGGGGAGCGGAAACTATTCCAACCGCATCAAAAATTGTTTTTTTTAGTTACTCAATTACCCATAAAGAACTTGCTGCTCTGCAAACTAGAAAACTGGAACAATTTCCCGGCGGTGTTGCACTGGCTGAACTGAAAGAAGTTGATGGTGTTCCACAGCTGCTTTTTGAGGGCGTGAATCTATTGGAAGACCTCAGCCAATTGCGTTTTAATGGGATGGAACGCTATTCTCATGATGTATTTGCTTTCTTCTCAACAATCCTCGCCGAAGCACGTCTACAAAAGCTTAAGAGTTTTGCGGGCACTGGTTATGAATTATTATCATCGCCTAAACCATGTTTAATAATTGATGATACGGATACACTCGGCAATAATTTAAATATTTAAGCTTCACCTGCTATCACAGCCATATTAAAAATATACTTGACCGAAACGAGGACAAATAATCATGAAATCAAGAAATAAAAAAGCGGTTAATCTAGAACAGCTAGATGAGATTGTTCCATTTCAGCAAAAAGACTTAGTAAAAAATACGACATCATTTGATGGCGCGTGTCTTGCATTTTGTACAATGTTTTTTAAAGAAAGAAATCTTTTTTCTGCAAATGCAAACCGAAATGTGTTGTTGCAACGCAGCATAAACGAGCAGGATCAAATTATTCAACATATAAAAGACGGTGAGCCAGAAGAAACCTATGCTTATCGTAGTCAAGGAAAAAGTACTGATATTATTTTGACAACGCCCGCAAAAATTGCAGAAGTACTTGAGGATAAGCAGGATGCGATTGTCACCTTTCCTACTACATCAGGAGAGCGACATGCTGTCGCATTCGCGCAACGCAGTAAAAATTGTGCCGTGTTTGATCCTAATCGGTTTTATGCGGAAGGCAAAGGAAATATTTGTGCGGAAGTGTTGCAAACACTCGTACAAAAAGATGCAGCGAGTGTTGACAGCATTGTTAGCATCACAACACCTCAAAAAAAATGACGTATTTCGCATTGCTTGAAATCAAGTTTAATAAGCCGCTCTAATTTAAGCTTGATTTCACTTTTCCCAGTACTAAATGCAAATTTCTCTTCCCTTTTTATCCAAAATCTGTACAATCTGCTGGTTAATTTTACCTATTGTACAGCGGGGAGATTAACCATGCGCCTGACTCAGGATGCGTTGACCTTTGATGATGTTCTATTATTACCGGCTGAATCTGCTGTTTTGCCCAGAGAAGTTGATCTACGCACTCGCCTCACACACTCGATCACTTTAAATATACCCGTGCTCTCTGCCGCCATGGATACCGTTACTGAAGCACGCCTTGCCATCGCGATGGCACAAGAAGGTGGTCTCGGCATCATTCATAAAAATATGTCAATTGAGCATCAAGCCGCCGAAGTCCGTCGGGTGAAAAAATTCGAAAGTGGCGTTGTAAAAGACCCCGTCACTGTGTCGCCTCAGACCACAGTGCGTGAGATATTAGATATCATTCGTGCCTTTAACTTTCATGCTTTGCCCGTTGTGCTGGATGATAATCAATTAGTCGGTATCGTCACAGGTCGTGATTTACGCTTTGAAACCAATCTCGATCAACCTGTCTCAAATATCATGACGCCGAAAGATCGCCTCGTGACTGCAAAAGAAAATACCGATCGCGCAACCATTCGCATGCTATTGCATAAACATCGCATTGAAAAAGTATTAATCGTCAACGATGATTTTCAATTATGCGGCATGATCACCGTTCGCGATATTTTAAAAGAAGAAGCAAAACCCTTCGCTTCAAAAGATCATTTTGGACAACTACTCGTCGGCGCTGCTGTCGGTGCAGCTGCTGATGCTGAAGAGAGAGTTTCTGCACTCATCACCGCGGGTGTCGATGTATTAGTCGTTGATACAGCTCACGGTCATTCAAAAGGTGTCATTGATCGTGTACGATGGATTCGAAAAAATTATCCGGATATTCAAATTATCGCTGGCAATATTGCAACTGCTGATGCTGCGATCGCACTTGCTGATGCTGGTGCTGATGCAGTCAAAGTAGGAATCGGTCCTGGATCGATTTGTACAACACGCATAGTCACAGGCGTGGGCGTACCGCAAATTACTGCCATTTCCAACGTGCATAAAGCATTACGCGATCGTGAAATTGGTATCATCGCCGATGGCGGTATTCGTTACTCTGGTGATATCTGTAAAGCCATCGCTGCTGGCGCGTCAGCTGTGATGATTGGCAGTTTATTTGCGGGTACCGAAGAAGCACCCGGTGAAGTTGAGTTATATCAAGGTCGTTCTTACAAAGCTTATCGCGGCATGGGATCACTCGGCGCCATGTCTGGCATCAATAGTTCGCGTGATCGTTATTTTCAAGAAGGCACAATCGCACGAGATAAATTAGTGCCTGAAGGTATCGAAGGTCGTGTGCCATACAAAGGAAAATTAGTTGCCATCATCGATCAATTGCTCGGCGGTTTGCGTTCTGGCATGGGATACACCGGTTGCAAAAATATCGAAACACTTCGAACAAAATCTGAATTTGTTCGCATCACAGGTTCTGGTGTACGTGAAAGTCATGTACACGATGTTCAAATCGTCAAAGAAACACCCAATTATCAAATCGATGAGAGCCTTTTAAAATGATCCATATTCATGATGATCGAATTTTAATTTTAGATTTTGGTTCGCAATACACACAATTGATAGCACGGCGCGTGCGTGAGCTGGGTGTTTATTGTGAAATTTTTCCTGCAACCATTTCAGAAAAAAATATTCGTGATTTCGCACCTAAAGGCATTATTTTATCCGGCGGTCCTGAAAGCGTGATGGAAAATATTTCATTACGTGCGCCTGAATGCGTTTTTACATTAGGCTGCCCTGTCTTAGGTATTTGTTATGGTATGCAAACTATGGCGGTACAATTAGGCGGTCGTGTTTCACGCGGCGCTCGTCGAGAATTTGGTCTTGCCAAAATAAAAATACAATCAACATCAAAATTATTAGATGATTTAGATAATTCATCATTGAATGTTTGGATGAGTCATGGCGATCACGTTGATGTTATGCCATTAAATTTTAATTGTATTGCATCAACTGAAAATTGTCCGATTGTTGGAATGGCTGACGAATCTAAAGGATTTTACGCTTTACAATTTCATCCAGAAGTTTCTCACACACCGCAAGGTGCAGAGATGCTAAAACGTTTTGTACATGATATTTGTCACTGCGCTCCGAATTGGACAATCAAAAATGTGATTGATGAAGCCATTCACACTATTCGCGAAAAAATAAAACAAGATCGCGTTATATTAGGATTATCAGGCGGCGTTGATTCATCTGTGTTAGCTGCATTATTACATCGTGCGATTGGCGATCAACTGATTTGCGTACTCGTTGATACTGGATTAATGCGTTTAAATGAAATTGAAGATATACAAACACTCTTCGAAAAATATTTAGGTATTCATCTCATCACCGTCGATGCTTCAGATAAATTTATATCCGCTCTGTCTGGCATTGATGATCCAGAAGAAAAAAGAAAACGGATTGGAAAATTATTTATTGATGTTTTTGATCAAGAATCCGCAAAAATTAAAGATGCGCGTTGGTTGGCACAAGGCACCATTTATCCTGATGTCATCGAATCAGCGCACAGCAGTCAACAATCTCACGTCATTAAATCACATCATAATGTCGGTGGTTTACCTAAAAAAATGAAATTAAAATTACTCGAACCTTTACGTGAATTATTCAAAGATGAAGTACGCAACATGGGAATTGCATTAGGATTATCGAAAGAACTAGTGCAACGTCATCCATTTCCAGGCCCAGGATTAGCGATTCGCGTGATGGGCGAAGTTAAACCTGAATTTCTTGACATCTTGCGACACGCCGATGCCATTTTAATTGAAGAATTGCACAAACAACATTTATACCATTCTGTTTCACAAGCATTTGTTGTGTTTTTGCCAGTTAAATCTGTTGGTGTTCAAGGTGATGCAAGACATTATGATTATGTGTTGGCTATTCGTGTGGTTGAGAGTATCGATTTTATGACCGCACATGTTGCAAAATTATCTTATGAATTTCTCATGCATGTTTCCAATCGCATTACGAATGAAGTGAAACACGTATCACGTGTTGTGTTCGATATATCTGGTAAACCGCCTGCAACTATTGAGTGGGAATAATATGGAATTTTCAGAATTTGATTTTGCTTGCATGCATCATGCACTGGAACTTGCAAAAATGGGCGCTGCAAAAAAAGAAGTCCCAGTCGGCGCTGTTTTAGTATTAGAAAATAAAATTATCGCTGAAGGATGGAATTGTCCTATTTCAACAACTGATCCAACAGCGCATGCAGAAATCATTACACTCAGAAATGCTGCAAAAAACAAAGAAAATTATCGATTAACGGGTTCAACACTCTATGTAACGCTTGAACCTTGTTTAATGTGTGCTGGCGCAATGATTCAAGCACGCGTTGCAAAAGTCATTTACGGCGCCTCCGATGTTCGCTGGGGCGCACGAAATCAATGTGGTAATCATGAAACCATCTACGAAGGTGGTTTGTTGGCTGAAGAATCAGCAGCATTACTGAAAGATTTTTTTGTTGAGAAACGAAGTTAAGACCGCTGTCATCTGGTCTGTCATCCCGCGGCTTGTCCGCGGGATCCAGATAAACTCTGAAAAAACCCGGATACCGCACATAAAGCGCGGTATGACAAAATCACTGAGACAATCTTAGGGACAAAATTTTGCGGGGTTCTTGATTTTCCTCACATCGCGAATATAATTCATTCATGCGATTTTTCGTTTCCCCTGAAAGATTGCTTTGAGAAATATAATCATTCAACTGCAAATTTTCAAAAACAAGCAAAACATCTTCTTTTCTATCCTGAGCTAACGTCGATAGCGCATCAAACACAACGCCAAAATGTGCGTCGGCTTCTTCAATAAATTTGAGTTTTTCGCAAGCCACACCTGACATACAATGAAAAATCAAAATATCTTCGCCTAGTTCAACTTCATTTAAACCTAAATAATGATCGAGACCTACTTTAGAATAATATTGCACTGCTACCCAGTTTTTTAGTTGGTAGTGCGCATTACTTAACAATTGAAGCGAACGTAAATTTGTCAATTTAGTTAACTGATTTTCGGATTCAACTGTTTGCCAATACGCTTTTTCCGCAAATTGAATCACAAGCTCATCATTTGCTTGCGCCGCTGCAATCACAGCACGCGACAAGTTTACTTGAGCATATTGCCAGTCGTCTGGTGAAATATATTTTTCTGCATTTGGGAGGTAGGATTCTGCTTTATGAAATTCATATTTTTCTAATGCAAATTGAATCAAATGAAGATTCGCCAATCCAAATATCACCTTATATCGTTCTTGAAAAGAATGTTTTGAAATAAATTCTTCTATTCGAACAAAATAATATATTGAATCCTCATAAAGCCCGGCTTTTTCGAGGACTGAGGCTAATTGAAAATAAAAATCAATTTGTTGATCTAATGAAAAATGCTCAACATATTGAAGTGAATTTGATAATATTTTTTGAGAAGAATGATATTCATTTAACTTATTTAAATTCAATACACAGGCATTCATTGCATGAACATAATCGTCTTTGTATTCTTCAACATTAGAACCAAAAAAATCCAATGCTTTTTTTAATAATGGGCGCGCTTCTTCATGATGACCATGCCAAAATAATGATTCCCCTTTTGCAAGATAAGCTTCATAGAGAGAATAATCTTCAGGACGACGCAATAATTGGGCAATTTCTTGATGTGTATGACTTGTCCTCGCTTGCATAAATGACAACCTTCGCTATTATATTTTTGCGCACACAATGACATGAGAACAACGGCGAGTCAAGAATCATTCTAAATTTGTGTCGACAGGCCAACTCACAATGTGCCCCGGTTCAACAAATGAATTGAGATGTTGAATGATATCTACGATTCTGTCATTTGAATCAAAAAATTCAACGGTCATGGGCAAATTTAAAGAAAGATCTACTAGTGATGCAGTATGCATTTGTCCTGACTGGCCAAATCCACTCACACCACGAAAAACAGTAACGCCGCGTACTTTGGCTTTATCATGCAAATAACTTAAAATTGGTTTTAATTGTTTTTCTGCCTCCATGATATAAACTCTGACCATCATCATTTTCATTACAATTGCCTCCCCAATACGGCACCGATGATCACTGCGATCATGCAAAAACCTAAACTCAAAAACATATTCAGAAATGCTTTTAAGATTTCACTATTTTCAAGCAAGTTTAATGTTTCCAATGAAAATGATGAAAAAGTTGTAAAGCCACCTAAAAAACCAATGAGTAATAATGCGCGAAATAAATCAGCATGTGCATTTAATCTTTCTAATAATAAAACAGAAAGCAATCCCATCAAAAAACATCCCAGTACATTGACTGATAATGTTCCGTATGGAAAATTACGCCCCAAAAAAGAATAAACCGCAATCGACATCAGATATCGACACAATGATCCAATGCCACCACCAATAAAAATGAACACAAGTTGATTCACAGTTTATCCTTGCTTACCGCGAATTTCTTTGTTACAACATTTACAAACAAACGGATTTGCCAGTTTATCTTCATTTTCTCGATAATCAAAAGTAATTTCTTCACCTTTTATAATTGGGCGAACACTAATCATTGTGCGATCAGCTTGATTCACACGCGCAGTCGGATGACAAGCATGATTTACGCGGCCACCAATCTTATCTTCAATGTGTTGATCGTGACCCACTTGAACAGATGTTCTTGTGGGTTGATTTAAAATTTTTCCATGCATTGTAAATAAAACTGTGTTTTCAGGAATATCTGTCGTTGCAAATACACCTACACCTTGAATACCTTCCTTGATTTCAAAATGAGGTAAAACGCTTTCGTATTGCATAATGCCTCCATTTCAAATCAAACATATACGGATAGTATATCCGTTTTCTAAAGGAGTATAATGTGATATTGGATTACTTCCATGGAGGTTATATGAGTAACATATTGAAAACAATGACAGTGACTATTTTAACAATAGCATGCATCAGTGGATGCACATGGGATAACCGCGACACAGGCACGGCTGTCGGCGCTGTTGCTGGTGGCTTAGCCGGTAGCGCCCTTACTGGTGGCAGCACTGCAGGCACGATTGCTGGCGCAGTTGGCGGCGGCGTCATCGGTAATCAAATGTCAAGATAATATAGAGCGCTTACTTAAGAAAAAGTAAGCGCATTTTTTTATTGTCGTAATAGTCGATTATTTAATATTTTGAAATTTTTTTCTGTCGTTCGCAAAGGATTAATATCGATTCCTCCTCTGCGCGTGTATCGACCGTACACTGTTAACGATGTTGGCTGACACATTTTTAATATATCTACAAATATTCTTTCGATACATTGTTCATGAAATTCATTGTGATCTCGAAATGAAATAATATATTTCAACAAACTTTCATGAATGATTTTTTTTCCCGCATAAGTGATTTGAATACTGCCCCAGTCAGGCTGACCTGTCACCAAACAATTTGACTTCAACAAATCAGAATATAACACTTCAGAAACAACATTATTTTCAACTTGTAAAATATTGGCATCTGGTTCATACACCTCACATTCAACATCAAGATGATCTAAACAAATGCCGAAGAATGTTGCGCTGGATCCCGCGGTCAAGCCGCGGGATGACAAGGATAATGGGTAGACTCGCGCCTGAACTGGCGAACCTACGCGAACTGATAAATCATTCTCGATAATTTTCTGAATTTTATTTTCATCAGAAAATTTTGTTTGATTAAATGAATTAAAATAAAGTTTCATTGATTTCGATTCGATCATATTCGGCGATGCGCAATCATACATAATTTCTGCAATTGCAACGACGGGTTTTCCTTTTTCATTCAACCATGAAACTTCATAATGATTCCACAAATCTAAACCTGAAAAAGGTAACTTTTCTGCGATACCAATTTCATCACGTTTTGGTTTGCGCGCAATTGCAAATAATAAATCAGGATTATAAGAATGCTCGTAATGAGATTCTTTCCCAAGCGGTGAATCAGTTAACATATCTAAATGGGAGCCTCGAAAAATTTTTGAATACTATCGGAAAGATCTTTTAATGAATAGCGTTGTAAAACTCTATTTCTTTGCCAAGTTGAAAATGCCGATTTTACAAACATATTTTTTGCAAGATCACGCGAATCATCTTGTGCCGCTTCGACACGTAATTGACGACGTTTTTGATAAATGGTTAATGCCCATTCGACATGATAATTATCCACGCGCATCAATTCATCCGCCAAAACAGCTGCGGATTCCATCGCCATTGAGCCACCCGCATCAGATGTTGGTAAAAACCCGACTGCCGCATCACCCACAAGAACAACACGTTTTTTAAACCAAGATTTCGTTCGCACATCAGTCAGCGGCCAATAAACCATATCAGAACGATCATCTTGCGGAATTTGTTCGAACACAACCGGATATTTCGGAATAAGATCAGATCTGGCTTGACGAATATCACTTCGCAATCCTTGATAAGGCGTTGTTTTACCTTTTATGGTAGGCGAAACAGCCATCGCGCCAAAGCGATAATCCGTCGGATAGATACCTAACATATGACCTGAACCCCAAAATTCCATCGCGGTGCCGGGTTGTAAACGATCATCATCTGTCCACCACAACCATCCACCCCAACCCGTTTCAAAAAATGCATATTCATCCGGCGTAAACACCAGACGTCGAACATCAGAGTGCACACCATCCGCACCCACAACCAAATCATATTCACCTGTTTTGCCATTCGAAAAAGCCACTTCAACAGTATCACCATGCTGCTCAATCGAATTCACCGTTGTACCCATCTGAATCACGAGTCCTGGACATGCTTCACGTAACACGCTTAAAAAAGTCCCTCGCGTACAAGCGCGATTAGGACCATACGGCGCAAAAACCTGTTTCAACGAAAGGTGATGAATCACATTTCCGCTGCCATCACACATCATATAATCATCAGAAGGCACACTGCGTTCCATAAAAACGGGCATGACACCCAGACCATAAAGAATACGGCTACCCAATGGATAAATACTCAACATATAGCCTGGCAAAGAAATATTTTTTTGTTTTTCAACTACTTCCGGTTCAAAGCCTCTTTGCTTTAATAAACCTGCCAACGTCAAACCCGCAATCCCTGCGCCAACAATGAGAATTCGCATGTGTTATCCTTTTCCTTTTCAAACGGTTAATGACATTATAGGTCAGATTTGTCGCAAAATTCAGGAAATTTTAATGTTTACAATGTTAAAATATGATTTTACTTATTCTAAACTAAAGAGAACCTACTTATGCCAAACGCATATGCTTCCAATTATCTGAATGACAAAGAGTTAGAAAATGCTTTAATTAATTTAGTTGAAAAAATGAAAGAGAAAGGTCTCGTCGACCACAGCATGGATACGCGTGAAATTCTTGAAAAAATCATGCCTGCGTTGCAACACGCTGCAAAAGAAAATAAAGTAGAACTCACACGCGATTTTTTAAATGATCCAGCCAATCTAAAAAAACTAACATCAGTGATTATCTGCGCGACGCTTGAAATCCAATTTAAAGACCATCCTACGCTTAAAAATAAATTTAATACTGCCGCACTGGCTCTCTTTTTATTAGATCCAGAGCACAGATTAGAAAAACGTCAAGAACTTGTGATGGATGAAATGCTGAAATTAGCTGCAGCTGCACTTATGCTTGCACGCTTATCTCCACGACCACAACCCGGACAAAAAGCAACTCCCGGGGAAAAAGAAGATCTCTCCCTAATAAAAAAAATAGAAACTGCCATAGAAAAATCTGCAGATCTTTTATTTGAGCAATTTTATGGACAAGATAAATATGGCAATATCCATCCTGTTCTCGCACAAATCACTGACAGCATCGGTATCACAGAGCAAGTCGGAAAGTTAGGCGCAGGGCTCGGCGGCTTGCTTGAAGAACTCGCAAACGATAATCAATTACTGCATGCGCCACCTCGCCTTGAGGTTAAATAACAAAATCACCGACGCATCACTTGCGCCGGTGAATTCTCTCAATTATTATCGCGAAAATTTTTCTCAAAAAAATATTTTCAAGGAACGAATGCATGTCATTCAAATCATTAATCACAGTTTTATTATTTTTTTTCATCACATCAACCGCGCTTGCGGCTTCACTTGACCAAACAAAAATTGTTATTTTCGGTGACAGTCTTTCTGATATCGATAACAATACCTGGGCCGAAGATACTGGAAAAACAGGCGCGCCATTCACGAATATTGATGAATCAACATCTACACGTCCATTGTGGGTGAATTATTTTTTCGAGAAAAAATTTCCAACACAAACAATTTTGCCTTCACGCATTGCAGAAGAACAACATATTGATCTTCTTGGCAAGAATATAGATTATGCATTCGCTTCTGCTGAAACAGGCGATCAATATTTAAATGATCATTCTGGTGAAATATTTCCACCTTATATCGATCAAGTGTGCCATGAAGCCGGACAAATTGCGCCAGGTATTTATTGCGTTCCCGGCGTATTACGACAAATCTCGACGTATCTCGATGCGGTTCACCATCCTGATAGCAACACGATTTTTATTATTTGGGCGGGCGGCAATGATATTTTTAACAACATCACAAAATTAGTGGCATTGTTACAATTCAAAAAATCCAATGAATTTCATAGTCAACTTATGAATTCATTGTCGCTAACGCCTGTAATGAATACGCTACCCAAATTATCAACGCCTGTGATTAATTTAGTACGCGCACGAGATCGACTAATCGAAGCCGGTGTCAATCCAAATCAAATTTATTTTATTGATCTACCCGATCTCTCTAAAACACCTGCAGCAACTAAATTAGCAGGATCATCGAAATTATTACTGGGTGCAATGCATGCCATTACAGTTTCATTTAATACAAGCTTAAAATTGGCGTTAACTAAAATGCCGTTCAGTAAAAATAACTTACCAGAATCTCATATTATTTCTATTTATGATTTATTAAATACGATGATGCAGAATCCACAAAAATATCATTTCACGCACACAACACAAAGTTGCGTAAATGATGATGCAACACCTTATTGCACAGGATATATTTTCTTTAACGATAAACATCCCACAACAGAAGCGGGGAAATTGATCGCGGAGAAAGTAGCAGAAACTATTTAAACCGAAACCAAATCATCATCGGCTTCTTCCTCTTCATCGCCATCATCACCGGGCAAGAAGCCGTCGGTTTGCATGCTCCAGAGTGTTGCAAAATAACCGCCTAATTCAAGCAATTGCTCATGCGTTCCTTCTTCAATCACATTGCCTTTGTGAAAAACAAGGATACGATCCATATCGGCGAGCGTTGACAAACGATGTGCAACAACGATCGCTGTTCTACCTTGCATGAGATGATGCAAACTTTCTTGAATCATTTTTTCTGTAACTGAATCTAACGCACTGGTTGCTTCATCTAACATGAGAATCGGTGAGTTTTTCAAAATAGCGCGCGCAATAGCGATACGTTGACGCTGCCCGCCTGACAATTTAAGACCACGTTCACCGACGAGTGATTGATATTGCGTATCAATTTTTTCGATGAATTCATGACAATGCGCCATTTTGGATGCTTCAATCACTTCATCATCAGTGGCTTCTACTCGACCATATCGAATATTTTCCATTAAAGTGCGATTAAATAGGGTTGGATCTTGTGGAATCATCGCGATTTGCGCGCGCAAAGAATCTTGCGTGACATCGGAAATGTCTTGCCCATCAATCAAAATACGGCCCGATTGCAGATCATAAAATCGCAAAATTAAATTCACAAAAGTTGTTTTGCCAGACCCTGAAAAACCCACAAGACCCACTTTTTCACCCGGATAAATCACAGCATTTAAATTTTGAAACACGGGACGATTTTTTTGATATCCAAATGAAACATTTTCGAATCGAATTTCTCCGCGCCCGATGACAATTGGATACGCATTCTTTTTATCAGTGAGATCATGTGATTTTCTAACAAGCGTGAGTGCATCACCCGTTACACCGACTTCACGCATAAAAGTGGTTAATTGAAATGTGATGTACCACATCCATCCCAATAACCAAAATGATTGCATGGCAACTTGCGTAAAATCACCAATGGTAATCCAACCATGCGCCCAACCGTATAACAAGGCATATAACATGCCAAAAATTAAAAATAATCCATTCAGTCCTAATCCGATGCGCATGAATTCTGCAATCCACATCGTTTTTTTAGCTTTTTTCATTTCATCTTTTTGATAATGACGGAGATAGTCTGCTTCATATCTTCCCCGCGCAAACAAACGCATGTTCAAAATATTGGTGAAAACATCAACCATTTTTCCGCTTAAAGTGGATTGTGCTTCTGAGTGAATTTCAGAAAGATAACTCCCGTATCGCAAAAACAACGAATTCAATCCCATATGTAAAAACAACCAAATCATCAAAATCGCAGCAAAGATCGGCTGCATAAACCACAATAAAACTAAAACGATTAATGCACCCGTAATAGCAGTCGTAAATTGTAAACAAACAATTTCCATAATCGTCTGACAGCTTTTAGGCAAATCAGCCAACCGTTTAGCGATGCTGCCGGAAAATTGCGTTGCAAAAAATGCATGCGAATGTGATTTCACATAATCAAAAACAGATTCGCGAATGTTAGCGCGAAATTTCGGGAAGGTAAAAATTTGTAATATGCCTTGCACACGCATAAAAATTTCAGACACTATCCAAAAAAATGCGAGCAGCAAAATGGGTCCGCGTGCAGCATCATAAATCCCGGAAAGATCTCCGTGATAGTTTTGTACAACATTAATGATGCGCTTTAAAAAATAAGGAAAAATTGCATCACAAACTGCCCATATGACAAATGAAAAAATGAGCATTGTGAATTTCATCCATTGTTTGCGAACGAAATATAAAATAAATCCAAATGTTGTTGCTGGCATTTTCATAATCAGCACCTTACATCGAAAACGAAGATCCACATCCACACGTTGTTTTTGCGTTCGGATTGCGAATGATAAATTGCGCACCCTCGATGTCTTCACGGTAATCAATTTCAGCGCCCGCTAAATATTGAAAACTGATAGGATCGATTAATAATGAGACATGACCACCGTCACCGTCCCCTGTCTCGTCATCCGTTTTTTCATCCGAAAAAATTGCCTGACGTGTGACAACAGTGTCGTCTTCTTGTGTATTCTCTTCAAATGCAAATCCATATTGAAACCCAGAGCATCCACCCCCTGTCACATAGACACGCAGTTTTAAATTGAAGTTTTCTTCCTCACGCATCAACTCAAATACTTTATTTGCTGCAGACTGTGTTAACACGATTAAATCATTCATCAACGACCCCTCTATTTTTTATGGAATACACTCTGCATAATAGCCCCAAGAAACAAGAGGGCTCTTTACATGCTATGGGTTAAGGCATTCCATATCATATTCATGGTGACTTGGTTCAGCGGATTGTTTTATCTACCGCGACTCTTTGTTTACCATGCAATGGCTACTGATACGATTAGCCGTGAGCGTTTTAAAGTGATGGAAGCAAAATTATATTATTACATCACAACGCCAGGCGCTATTCTAACACTACTTTTTGGTGGTTGGCTGCTCAGTTACAATTTACACAGTTATTTACATGCTTTTTGGATGCAGCTCAAACTCGGACTGGTTTTTTTACTTATCCTCTATCATCTCTATTTAGGTAAACTGCTACGCCAATTTGCCCAAGATCGAAACAGTCGCAGTCACGTTTTTTATCGATGGCTGAATGAAATGCCTGTTTTATTTCTTATACCGATTATTATTCTCGTAGTAGTTAAACCCTAATCTAACGAACACTCCGCTGCCTCGATCGTTTTTTCAATATCAGCCTCTGTATGCGCCGCAGAAACAAAACCCGCTTCAAAAGCAGAAGGTGCCAAATAAACACCTTGACGCAGCATTTTATGAAAAAATGTTTGGAATGCACGAACGTTACTTGTTTTCACTTCTGTCAAATTCCGAGGTATTTTCTCATTAAAAAATAAGCCAAACATACTGCCGATAGACACAGCTTGAAAGGGAATATGGGAAGCACGAGCTACATTCATCAATCCCATCATTAATTTTTTTGTTATTCGTTCAAGTGATTCATAAAATCCAGGCTGGTCAGTCAGTGAAATCGTGGCGAATCCAGCCGCCATCGCGACAGGGTTTCCAGATAATGTCCCTGCCTGATAAACATCACCCACAGGCGCCAAATGTTGCATAATGTCTTCACGCCCACCACATGCGCCCACGGGCATCCCGCCACCAATAATTTTCCCAAGTGTCGTGAGATCAGGCTTGATATTAAATAAGGATTGCGCACCCCCTTTTGCAACACGAAACCCCGTCATCACTTCATCAAAAATCAACAAAGATTGATAATAATCACAAATCACACGTAAACCTGCTAAAAATCCATTCGCCGGTAAGACGCAATTCATATTTCCAGCGACGGGCTCGACAATAATCGCAGCAATATCACGACCATATTTTTCAAAAAGCGCTTGCACAGAATCGAGATTATTATACTCAGCCACTAATGTATCTTGAACAACGGCTTCTGGTACCCCCGCTGATCCTGGTACGCCCAATGTTAAAACACCTGAACCCGCTTGCACCAACAATGCATCAACATGACCGTGATAACAACCTGCAAATTTAATAATTTTGTTTCGTTTCGTAAATCCACGCGCCAAACGAATCGCTGTCATTGTTGCTTCAGTTCCCGAGTTCACCATGCGAATTTGTTCGATAGATGGCATGCGTGATTGAATTTTTTCTGCAAGCGCAACTTCCATTTCAGTCGGCGCACCAAAACTTAAGCCCTTTTCAGAAGCCAAATGAACAGCGCGAATAACCTCAGGATGCGCATGTCCAAGAATCAAGGGTCCCCATGATCCAACATAGTCGATATATTGCTGTTCATCCACATCGAATAAATAAGCGCCTTTCGCATGACGAATAAACAAAGGCGTTCCGGTCACCCCACCAAACGCTCTTACAGGAGAATTAACACCCCCTGGGATAACGTTTTTGGCTATTTCAAAGAGCTTTTCTGAATGCTGCATATACCCCTCACAAATGAATTTTAGGATTTTTAGCATCTCATCTTGCGTCGATATTTAACCGTTCTTCAATCAAAAAATCTCGACGTAGTGCAAACTACGCCTGCGATTTTTTTCAATCAGAACGTTTAAATCTCTCGCAATCTGAGCGCTAAAAATCCAAAAACTCATTTGCGAGAGGTAGCACAAAATCCTGAAAAAATAATGGCAAAGTTTACACCAACACAGCATTGAATGGTAAGATAGCGCCCTTTAAATATTAAACGAGGACATCCCAATGGCATACAAACGTTACATGTGCCTTTTGTGCGGTTATATTTACGACGAAGAAAAAGGCTGGCCAGAAGATAATATTCCCGCCGGTACACGCTGGGACGACGTACCACTCACCTGGCAATGTCCCGAATGCGGCGCTATCAAAGCCGATTTTGAAATGGTTGAAGTTGCTGAATGCTAGATTCTAATACCAAGGTATCAACCCGCAGGCAATGCGAACATTACTGCCGGGTTGTTTGCCCACATTTTCGGCATAATTATCACTGCCACCATTAATCACTAATGAATGACCTTCAACAAGCGATAATTTTAATCGTGGCGCAAGGATAGGCAACGTCGCTCGACCTGATTTATCGACGATTAATACGGGTAAATCGCCCAAGTGTCCACCGCCATTATAAGGACCTCGATGCAATCCTGTGTGAACAGGATCAAGATGTCCGCCCGCGGCTCTCGCATAATTGCTACATGACGGCATCACATGCACATGAATGCCATGAATACCCGACGGCAATCCGTATAAATGTGGGGTTAACAATAATCCATACATCGTATCATCAGCGATAACCTTGCCGATCACTTGACCTTGATGTCCATTGCATGAAACCCAACGCATAGGAATAATCCGACTTGCAAAACAGACGTTTGCAAAAAGAAAAATAAAGCAGGCTATCCATTTCATGTGTCAATTCCCTTACAAAATTGCAAAACGCTCGAAATATTCAATGGGTCGTTCTTCGACAATCACTTGCGTCACTTTCGCAAGCTCAGGACCTTGTTTCAACCATTCACAGAGTTGCTCTATGCATTGATGATCACCGCAAGCCATCACTTCAACACAACCATCGGATGTGTTTCGAACCCAACCGGTCAACTCTAAACGTTTAGCTACCTCTTGTGTTCCTGCACGAAACCAGACACCCTGAACCTTACCAAACACAACACAACGGACACATCGCACTTCTTGCATAGTCTGAATCTCACAAAATGGTTATCATATGCCACATTTTTTGATTGCAGAACCTAAAACATGACCTTAAAAGAAAAACTCACTTTGTTCAACCCGCTTTATTGGCCGGCCTGGTTAGTACTGGGTTTATTATGGTTGATCACGCGAACCTCTGATCGTTTTCAAATATCGGTTGGCAAATGTATTGGTCGATTTCTTTTATTATTAGGCGGAAAACTCAAATACATCACCAAAAAAAATATCATTTTATGCTATCCCAATCTCACCGCAGAAGAACAAAAACAGTTAATCAAAATTAATTTTATGTCCGTTGGTATCGGCATCATTGAAGCTGCACGCGCATGCTGGTTACCAGAAAATAAATTGATGCCACAATTTAAACTGGATGGCGCAGAACACGCTGAACAAGCCTTTTCACGTGGCAAAGGCATTATTCTGGTGAGTCCACACTTCACTTGTTTAGAATTGGTGGGCCGTTTATTGAGTTTAAAGTATGATTTTGCAGTGATGTATCGACCACATAAAAAACCAATTTTGGCTTTCATACAAGAAACATTTCGCAAAAAATTTTACAAAATCGCTATTCCTCGTCATCGCATTCGAGAACTTTTACGTACACTCGAAAAAAATATGGCTGTCTGGTATGCCTATGATGTCGACGGTGGCAAAAAACGCAGTGTTTTTGCGCCTTTTTTTGGTATTCAAACAGCATCACTGACTGCTGTTTCGCGTCTAGCTGAAATGAGTGGCGCAAGCATCATTCCAATGTATTTTTATCGTGACAATAACTCATTTCATTACACCATCAAACTGCTGCCCGCGCTCGAACAATTTCCTTCAGGCGATTACCAAAAAGATGCGGCCCAGCTCAATGCAATACTTGAAACAGCTATTCGCCAACATCCAGAACAATATGTTTGGCAATATAAACGTTTTAATACTCGCCCCAAAGATTCTCCTCGATTGTATTAACAAGGAAGAATCATGCTAGAATGCAGCCATTTTATGAGTTGAGAGATATGGCTCTGAATCTTTTTCAATCGAAATTACTCGATTTCAGCAAAGCATCTATTTTGGTTGCTGGCGACATCATGCTTGACCGTTATTGGTTTGGTGATACACAGCGTATCTCTCCCGAAGCGCCCGTTCCTGTCGTTAATATTCGTCAAACAGAAGAGCGACCCGGTGGTGCTGGCAATGTTGCTTTGAATATCGCAGCACTCGGCGCGCGCGTCTCATTAACTGGCATTTCTGGTGAAGATGACGCGGCTCACACCCTGAAAGAACATCTTTCAAAAGCAGGTGTCACCCATCAAATCCAAAGTTATCCCAATATTCCTACGATCACTAAACTGCGGATCATCAGTCGACATCAACAACTCATTCGAATGGATTTCGAAGAAAAATGGACCGACCAAAATCCAACGCATTTTATTCACGCCTTTAAAAAATTATTATCTAACGTCAATTTAGTCATTTTATCAGACTATGCAAAAGGCACGTTGAGCAGCGCACCCACTTTGATATCGCAAGCAAAAAAGGCTGGATTACGTGTATTAGTCGATCCCAAAAATCATGATTTTAATTTGTATCGCGGCGCTGACATCATCACTCCGAATTTTAAAGAATTTGAAACAATCGTCGGTATTTGCCGCACAGAACATGACGTCATCGAAAAAGCCCATGCTTTGTTGAATAACCATGACATTGAAACGTTACTTTTAACGCGCGGCGAACGTGGCATGACGTTGATCACACGTAACAACCCAGAAGAATTACATCTCCCTGCTCATGCGCGAGAAGTCTTTGATGTGACTGGTGCAGGCGATACTGTCATTGCTGTTTTAGGCGCAGCATTATCCGCGGGTGCCGAACTCTTCGATGCTGTAAAACTTGCCAATTTAGCCGCTGGAATCGTTGTTGGCAAATTAGGTGCAGCATCCGTCAGCGCAACAGAATTACAAGCTGCACTCAAAAGTCATACCACAACAGAAGGCGGCGTCGTCAATGAAGATGACCTCGAATTACTGATTGGCAAATCACGTTTCAATGGTGAGCGCATTGTTTTTACCAATGGTTGTTTCGATATTTTGCACGCTGGACATGTCACTTATTTACAACAAGCAAGACAGCTCGGTGATCGCTTAATTGTTGCAGTCAATGATGATGCTTCTGTTAAACGTCTAAAAGGACAAAGTCGCCCCATTAATACAGTCGAACAACGTATGGCTGTACTCGCAAGTTTAGGCGTTGTTGATTGGGTCACCTCATTTCCAGACGACACACCAGAACGATTATTACAAAAAATCAAACCCAATATTTTAGTAAAAGGCGGCGATTATCTGCCAAATGAAGTGGTTGGCGCGGACATTGTCCACGCATATGGTGGCGATGTCCGCGTATTGGGTTGCGTACGTAACCTTTCAACCTCTGCCATCATTGATCGTGTCATCAAACAACAAATCAACTAATAAAGGAAATCTTTTATGCGTGAACCCGGAGAACTTTTTGTGATTTCTGCACCCTCCGGCGCAGGCAAAACCTCTCTGGTCAATGCATTAACCAAAGTCATCGATAATCTGACGATTTCTATTTCTCATACGACACGCCAGAAACGCCCTGGCGAAACGCATGGTGTGAATTATTGGTTCATTAATGAAACCGAATTTCGTGACATGATCAATCAAAAAAAATTCCTCGAATTCGCCACCGTTTTCGGTAATTTATATGGCACATCTCGTCAATGGGTTGAGGAAACACTCGCGAATGGCGCAGATGTCATTCTTGAAATTGATTGGCAAGGTTGTCTGAATATTCAAAAACTTTTCCCTGATTGCACCAGTATTTTTATTGTACCGCCCTCACCCGACATTTTGGCCCAGCGCCTAACCGAACGCCAACAAGATTCGCCAGAAATCATTCAAAAACGTTTGGCCGATGTCAAAGAAACATTTTCTCATCTTAAAGAATATGATTACATTGTTTTAAATGATGATTTTGCACATGCCGTTTCAGATCTCAAAGCCGTTATTCAGACGCAACGCTTAAGACGCAAGAAACAACTGATAACGCTTGATCCTCTACTAAAACGATTTCGTCAATAAAATCGCTTTGTTTCACTCGTTTTCTCAGTTAAAATGTGCGGCTACGAATTTCTGAGGTATTACCATGGCACGCGTTACCGTTGAAGATTGTCTCGAAAACGTCGCCAATCGTTTTGAATTGGTCCTGCTCGCATCCAAAAGAGCACGTCAACTCATGCGTGGCAGCGTGGAGCCCACCGTTCCTTGGGAAAATGATAAAGCCACCGTTGTTGCATTGCGCGAAATTGCCAACGGACATACCGACTTTAGTGACTCTCACGAAGCTAAGCCACTTTCCGAATTACAAAAAGCCACCGAACAAGAAATCTTAGAATTGCAACAAAGCATGGGTATCATTCAAGAAGAACATCAAGCCCCCGAAGGAACACACAACGAACACGAACATCCGACGGATTCTGACGAATAGTCGTCCTTCCCTCAATTTCGCTTATACTTCATAATGATAGAAAGAATTCCTTCCTTGTGAGGTATCAGTGCAAGAACTTGAAAAGTTACGCAAAGAACTACAGCTTTATCTCAGCGGCTCTGAAATCAAAGCCGTTGTAAAAGCGTGTGATCTTGCGAAAAATGCACACGAAGGACAAACTCGGCACACAGGTGAACCATACATCACACATCCTCTATCCGTCGCGCTGATTCTTGCTGAAATGCGCATGGATCCTCAAACCATCATGGCAGCTATTTTGCATGATGTGATTGAAGATACACCCATAGAAAAATCCGATTTAGTCAAAGAATTTGGTCAAGAAGTTGCGGATCTCGTTGATGGCGTCACTAAGCTGACACAAATGGAATTCGAAAGTCGCGCACTCGCACAAGCTGAGAATTTTCGAAAAATGATGATGGCCATGGCGAAAGATATTCGCGTGATTCTCGTGAAAATTGCCGATCGCCTTCATAACATGCGCACGATTCAATCCGTACCACTCGAAAAACGTCGACGTATTTCGCGTGAAACCTTAGAAATTTTTGCGCCTATCGCCAATCGTTTAGGGATGCATGCATTCCGAATTGAATTCGAAGATTTAGGTTTTGCTGCACTTTATCCCATGCGATATCGCATCATGAAAGCCGCGTTATCAAAAGCCATCGGCAGTCGTCATGAAATTATTCAACTCATTGATCATGAAATTCGTGATCGATTAAAAAAAGCGGGTATTCCCATTCGATCACTGATCGGACGTGAAAAACATCTTTATAGTATTTATCGCAAAATGCTTGAAAAACATTTATCTTTTTCTGAAGTGATGGATGTTTATGGTTTCCGTGTCATCGTCAATAAACTCGACACTTGTTATCGTGTACTCGGTGTTTTGCATAATCTTTACAAACCACTGACACAACGTTTCAAAGATTATATCGCCATTCCCAAAGCGAACGGTTATCAATCCTTGCATACTGTTTTATTCGGACCGTACGGTGTACCGATTGAAGTACAAATTCGCACCGAAGAAATGAATCGCACCGCCGAATATGGTATTTCTGCACACTGGCTTTACAAAAGTAATAAATCTCCCTACAGCGAAGCTGAAATGCGTACAAAAGAATGGCTGAAAGATGTGTTAGAAATGCATCACAGTTCACGCAATTCTTTAGAATTTATTGAAAATGTCAAAATCGATTTATTTCCTGATGAAGTTTACGTTTTCACGCCGAAAGGCAGCATCATGGAATTACCCGCCGGCGCAACACCCATTGATTTTGCTTACGCGATTCACTCAGATATTGGCAACACCTGTGTTGCTGCAAAACTCGATCGCAAATTATCGCCATTGAGCACAGCACTCACCAACGGTCAACAAGTTGAAATTGTGACATCGCCCAATGCACGACCGAATCCGGCTTGGCTCAATTTTGTCGTCACAGGTAAGGCGCGCAGTAAAATTCGACATTTTCTTAAAAAACAGCATCGCGAAGAATCTATTTCATTAGGTCAACGTCTGATTGAAAAATCATTGCAAAATTTGGGATTAAATTTTACTGACATTCCTGAAGCACATGTGCAATCGGTTTTATCTGCATCAGGATTAGAATCGATGCAGCGTCTTTATGAAGAGGTGGGTTTAGGCAATCGGACAGCATTGCTTGCAGCAAAACAATTAGCCCATTTTAAAGAAAATGTTGAAACACACCCACCAAGTGATCAAACACCCAAACCGATCGCCATTCGCGGCACAGAGGGCATCGCAGTCTCTTACGCGCGTTGTTGTCGACCTATTCCTGGCGATCCCATCACGGGATTCATTGAAGCGGGACGTGGATTAGTCGTACATATCGAATCTTGCCCCATGCTCGACACGCATCGACATTCACCTGAACGACTCATTCCACTCCGATGGGAAGACAAAATTCACGGTGATTTTCCCGTCGATTTATTGATTGATATTTTCAATCGTCGCGGCAGCTTAGCGAGTCTTGCCTCAGTCATTTCAGAAGCAGAATCCAATATTGAATTGATTAATGCCGAAGAACATGCTGATCAATATTTCTCTGCGCGCATGACCCTCACCACACGCAATCGCCAACATCTTGCAAAAATTCTGCGAAACGTGCGTAAAAATCCAAACGTCATTCGTGTCACACGTATTAAACCCTATAACCGCAAACCCGGTGGTCCACCGAGACATGTGCCTTAAAAAAGGGTATACTGCGCGACCACACGATTATTGAAACAACACCATGCGCAAAATCATTTTATTTTTCATATTAGCTTTTTTTGTTTGCACGACACAGGCCAGCTCATCTGATTCATCGTTGTCTGTCATCAGCCAAGTGTTGACGCATTTTGCGCGATCGAATTTTCATTGGCAATGCAACAAACCTAACACACAATCATTAAATTCATCGCATTCAGTTCAATGGTCACAACTCACCTGTCGCGGAAAATATCCGCCTCTTTTACATATCAGAAGAGGCGCTGATACAGGTGATTTGAAAATTAATTTAATTGATACCGATTTATCTGATCCGCATATTGAACTCACGCCGGTGATTGCTAAAAAAAATGATTCTACTGATCCATACAAACAAAAATTAGTAGTCATGGGACATGAAAATCCATCTTTGCTTGCTGGCATTAACGGCGGATATTTTTATATCAATTCAAAACAACGTGATATTAATTGTTTTGAAAAAACAAATAAGCAATATACTTCTGATGGCATCGGCGATGGATTACTGATTATTCATTCAAAAACATTATCCACCAATTGTCGTTCACGTTTTTTTGCAGAACCGAATCGTTCTACTATTTTATTAGATGATCAACATCATTGGATGATCACCGCTGTTCCACCTCACACATCACCGAATAACATTATTCATGCATTAGGTGCAGGTCCGGGTCTCATTCAAACAATACACGGCAAACCTGAAATTCGCGAAACCTGGGAAGGTATTGTGTCTTCTTTTGAGTTTTCTGCCAATAGCGCAGTCATTCTTGCAAAAGATTCACTCAATCATCAACATGTTATTTTTTTCACGGTAGACGGCATCGACAAAGAAAAAGGGATGTATTCCACTGAGATGGCTAATTTTATTTATAATCAAATTCCTTCATTATTAAATGTAAAATTAATTTCTGCGATGAGCTTAGATCAAGGCGGCTCGACAACCATGTATGTTCGCGCAGCGCATCCACAAATTATTACACAAGCGAATCGAAATAATTCACAGCGCGAAATTTTTAATGGGTTGTTTGTAAGAGAAAAAAATTAAGAAAAATTTATCACCCCAACGTCACACCCAACAATTTACCTGTTAAAAATGTAACGCTTGCAGCGAGCGCGCCAATGAACAACATTCGCAATCCGCTATACAATGCACTACGATTCGTAAACAAACTGAGAATACTTCCGATAATCACTAACACTGCCGCGGTCAAACCAAAACTCCAATACAACATTGAAGCGTGTGTGCTTAATAAAAATGGAAATAACGGAATAAAAGCGCCCAATGCAAATGAAATAAATGACGCAGAAGCGGCACCTGTCGGCGAAGCTAATTCAGAAGGATTAATGCCTAATTCTTCACGCGCCAAAATATCGAGCGCTTTGTTGGGATCACTCAACACTAAATCTGCCAATTCTTTTGCAGGTTTTGCAGGCATGCCGCGTGCACGGTAAATACAAGCCAACTCAGTGGCTTCTTCTTCAGGATATAGTTCGAGCTCTTCTTTTTCGAGTGATATTTGATATTCAAAAAATTCTCGTTGCGAACGCACAGAAACATATTCACCCGATGCCATTGAACAAGCACCTGCAAGTAATCCAGCGATTCCCGATAAAACAATCACAGAATGATTTGCACCAGCACCGGCTATGCCTGCTAATAAACTTAAATTTGAAATCAGACCATCATTCACACCAAACACAGCAGCGCGCAAATTACCTGCATTTCCAACACCTTTATGTCGTTGCTCAAGATGTGCTGCAGCAGAATGACTTGTTGGTGTGCCGGAATAAATTGACATGCCGCGCACTTTCATGGCCGATAAAATAAAACGGAGTTGTCCTGTTCCAAATATTTTTATGAGACCACCCACAATCCATGTGCGCAAATGAGGACGATACGATGGAAAAGTCGTGATGCCTTCTGCAATTAATCGATCCTCCCAAATTTTAGCTTGTTTATCTGCCCCCTCTGCCAATTCTAAAAAAAGCGTTCGACGCACAGGATCCAATTCATACTCTGCAATTCTGCGATACAACCACGCAGAATTTTTTTCTTCTTCACGATTTTTCAACATGGCAAATTGCATATATATACCTTAAGGACAATGTCCACACACTTCAGCTTCGCTCAAAACACTGCCCGTCACGGGATTCGCTCGAAATACGGTACATCCTTTTAAATCCAGTTGCCACGCCATTGTGTAAACAGACATGAGTGTTTCAAATGGAAAATCCACTGGAATATTAATAGTTTTTGAAATGGCGTTATCAATGAAAGGTTGCATCGTCGCTTGCATTTTAAGATGTTCATCCGGCGTTAACGTGTCAATATCACGCCAGGCAGGTGGATATGGTTCTGAATGTTCTTGTTGTTGCCAAATTCGCAATGCATAATCCATCACAGGAAATTTCACTTGCTTCTGATCTGCAACACGCACCATACGTTCATATTGCCCGTGATAAATCGGCTCAATGCCACTAGAAATATTATTTGCGAGAATACTGGTTGTGCCGGTCGGCGCAATGGTATTGTGATGACTATTGCGAATGCCATATTTTTCGATCGATTGTCGAATCTCTTCGGGCAACCGTTCGACAAAATGACCTTGCACATATTTTCGTGCATTAAACGCCTGAAAAACACCACGCTCCTGCGCTAAATCAATAGAAGCTTGCCATGTTGTTTCAGAAAGTAGTTTCCCCAATTTTTGTGCAAATTCAAATGAAGCGTCACTGCCATAAGGAATACCCAACATCACTAACACATCTGCCAATCCCGTGATGCCAAGTCCAATGCGTCGTGTCAAACGCACTTCTTGACGTTGCGCGAGCAAAGGATAATGCGAAATATCAATTACATTATCGAGAAAACGTGTAGCGATAATAATCGTTTTTTTAATGGATTCCCAATTCAAATCTGCAGTCGACGTGTAAGGATGTAAAATAAATTGCGTTAAATTGATTGATCCTAAATTACAGGCGCCATATAAAGGCAATGGAATTTCTCCGCAAGGATTTGTTGCGCTAATCCATTCGCGATACCATAAATTATTTTGACGATTGATGGAGTCTTCAAACAATACGCCGGGTTCTGCATAATCATACGCAGCACGAATTATTTTTTCCCATAATTCTTTTGCGCGAATGCGTTTTATCACACGACACGCAACAGGTTCAGCGCTACAACTCCAATGACGTAACACGGTATCTGTAAAATTATTTTCGCCCACTGGAAAGACAAGTTCCCATTCACGATCTTCTTTGACGGCTTGCATGAATGCATCTGTCACCAACACAGATAAATTAAAATGTCGTAATTCGTGTGGATCTGATTTGGCAGCAATAAATTCTTCAATGTCGGGATGATCGCATCGCAATATACCCATCATGGCACCACGACGTGCGCCTGTGGATTCCATCGTCGCGCACATTGCATCCCAAATTCGCATGAATGCAATGGGGCCTGAAGCAGTTGTTCCTGTGTGAAAAACCGGATAATAACGGGGACGCAAAATTGAAAAATCATAACCAATGCCGCCGCCATATTGCAGCGTGATAGCGCCTTCACGCAATGCATCAAACACAGCAGGCAAAGAATCTTCTGCGACAGACATGACAAAGCAATTAAACAACGTGACTTCACGCTCAGTACCGGCGCCGGCAAGAATACGTCCACCAGGCAGAAATTTGAAACCGGATAAAATATCAAAGAACGTTTTTTCCCATTGTATACGTTGTTCGGGTAGTTCGGCTTGTGCGACAGCACGCGCAACACGATGCCAAGTATCTTCAATGGATTGATCAATCACTTCATCGCGTAAACGATAGCGATATTTTGTGTCCCATGTTTTTTCTGAAATATCTTCCTGAAAAATGCTCACGCGATCACTCCGTGTGAAACTTTGCACTCAACTCATGAACAGTATCGACTAATATTTTAACATGATCCGGTGGCACATCTGGCGTAATGCCATGCCCCAAATTAAAAATATGGCCTGATCCTTTTCCATATTCCGTTAAAACGCGTAATACTTCTGAACGAATTTGATCTGGCGTTGTTTTCAAAATAGCAGGATCTAAATTACCTTGCAAAGCCACGCGATCTTTTGTACGTAAACGCGCATCGTGCAATGACATTTGCCAATCTAATCCAATCGCAGCGCATCCAGTCGTGATCATTTGTTCAATCCATTGTCCGCCATTTTTTGTAAATAAAATACACGGAACAGATGCGTTTAACGCTGCAATAATTTGACGCATATAATGTAATGAAAATTGTTGGTAATCGGCGGTATTAAGCATGCCACCCCATGTGTCGAACAACATGACAACATCCACGCCTGCGGCAATTTGTGCATTTAAATGCACAGCCACAGCCTGTGCCAAAATATCTAATAATTGATGCAAACATTCTGGTGTTTCACGCAACATCGATTGAATCATAGGAAAATTTTTATTGGCCTTACCTTCAACCATGTAAGTTGCGATCGTCCAAGGACTGCCACAAAAACCAATCAACGGTACATGATCTGCCAATTCATGACGAATCATTCTGATGGCATCACACACATAACGCAGCTCAGTTTCGGGATCAGGCACATGCAAAGATCGAATATTTTTTTCTGAACGAATTGGATGTAAAAAAGCAGGGCCTTCGCCTTCCGTAAAATAGAGCCCAAGACCCATCGCATCCGGAATGGTTAAAATATCTGAAAATAAAATGGCTGCGTCTAATGCAAAACGACGAATAGGTTGTAAGGTAACTTCGCATGCCAATTCTGGCGTTTTACATAAAGCCAGAAAACTGCCTGCATTGGCCCGAATTGCACGATATTCAGGCAAATAACGGCCCGCCTGACGCATGATCCAAATAGGAGTCATATCGACTGGCTCTCGTCGTAATGCACGCAGAAATCGATCGTTCATATCTACCTTAAATCCAAAAGCCGGCTATCTTATCAGGAAGAGAACCGGTAAACTATCACGTTTCTTTGATCCTGTCTTAATTCAGGATATGATTAGTATCGTCAATTTTTTATAACTTATTAATGAAGGATTTCGTATGCGTAAACAACTTATTGCAGCAATTATCGCAACTCTAACACTTGCTGGCTGTCAGCAAGGCTCATCAAGTGACAACACGACACCGCCACCACCCAGCGATACGATGGCCAACTCCCAACCAACAGCGACTGCACCGACCACCGCACCAGCGCCAGGTCCGTCAGCATCCACAACGACCACCACAGAATCTAGCGGTGCCCCAGCACAAAGCGGCACAGCAACACCACCTGCCGCAACAAGCACCACAACAACGACGACAACAGCAGCGCCTGCGTCTGCTGCATCAACGACGACAACAGCAGCGCCTGCTGCCCCAACAACAACTGCTGAGCCTGCAGCTGCACCCAACGCAGCCGCACCTGCAACAAGCACAACGACAACAACAACGACAACAACACCAGCTCCTGCTATGTCAGGCACTGCAGCACCAGCAACTTCTGGTACCGCAACGCCAGCTCAGTAGAGAAAACAAGATCGACCTTTCTAATGGAAAGGTCGATCACTACTTTCACTCATGAAATATCCTATTATTATTATCGGCTCAGGACTTTCAGGCTATCAGTTAGCCAGAGAATTTCGAAAACTCGATACCAAAACTCCGCTTCATATCATTACCGCGGATACGGGCGATTTTTATCCAAAACCCCAAATTTCCAATGCATTTGCAAAAAAACACACGCCAGAAACGCTAATTAATCATTCAGCAGATATCATGGCAACACAGCTCAATGCGACTGTTACAACGCAAAGTGTTGTTACCAAAATTGATCCTGTGAATAAAATTATTTTTTGCCAAGATAAATTTTTTCCGTTCTCAAAATTAGTTCTCGCATGGGGCGCACAAGCCATCAAACCGCCTATCATGGGAACAGCCGCGGAGGATATATTATCCATCAATCATCTTCACGATTACGTTCACTTTCGCAAACAAATCGTCGACAAAAAACGCATTGCGATTTTAGGTGCAGGGTTAATTGGTTGCGAATTTTCAAATGATTTAATTCATGCTGGATTTGATGTTCACGTCATTGCCCCAGCAAAAGCACCTCTTGATTTACTCATCCCAGAAAGCATCGGAAAATTATTACAAAACGCTTTAGAAAAATGCGGCATACATTTTCATTTAAATTGTCTCGCTCATCGTGTTGATAAAAGTGATAATCAATTTATTCTAACTTTATCAAATAGCGAAATACTTGAAACAGATCTTATTTTATCAGCCATCGGTCTCATTCCACGCATTGAATTAGCAAAAGAAGCTCATCTTCGTGTTAATCGTGGCATTGTTGTCAATCGTTTTTTACAAACAAGTCATCCCGATATTTATGCTTTGGGCGATTGCGCAGAAGTCGATGGACATGTTTTACCTTTTATCACACCGATTTTACAAACGTCACGTGCGCTTGCATTAACGCTCTCAGGCAAAGAAACAGCCGTACATTATCCTGCGATGCCAATTACTGTTAAAACACCTGCATTTCCATTAGTCATTTGTCCACCACCCAAAAATTGTCAAGGCGACTGGAATATCACTATTCAGAATAATAGTGTTCGCGCATTATTTTATGATGAAACAAAACAATTACGCGGATTTATTTTAGCGAATGAATTTATTTCTGAACGCGCACAATGGACGAAAGAAATACCGGCGTTGATATAGGCGCAGCAGTTTCTTTAGTTTCAATAGAATTTTCCAAAGGTCACGTTACATATTCATTAAATTTTTCGTATACTGATCATTTTTACATTCCAAAGGAGCAACACATGCTAGGAAAATTATTCCAAAATACTCACTCATTAATCATGAAATCCCTTGGCCTCGGTGGAGAGGAAGGTATCATTGAAGCTCACACAGCATTACAAACATTAAAAATGCTCGATGATGAAACTGATATTTTAAAAGCTGCCAGTACCGCCATTGATACCTTGCACAGCTTAAAAAACGAAAGCGCTGAGGAGAGTGCCTCATTGACACTTGAAAAACTCGCAGAGAAAAAACAATTACTGATCGAGTATGCTAACAATGCGAATAATGCAAAATATGCAGCGATGGGGCTTGAAATTGCTAGCGGAATTTTTGCAATGTATCTCTGCATACAAAATGAAAATTATCAATATGCAAACAATGGCTTCTTAAATGAATTATGCAAAATGTCTCTCAGAGCATTGATAGCTGCTTTTACTTGGGAAGCACCTATTCATGCTTACAAAGTAAAGCGCTATTTCGCAGATTTATCGAACACTGCAAAAGTCGAAATCGCTACAGTTGATCAAGCGATGAAAGAATATGAAAGTGTGAAATTGAAGATGAGCTGAAATCGCAAAAATCATTGTCTTCGCTCACGACCCTCAGCTTTTTCACCTCTGCAATAATGTTGCTGCTTAGAAAAGCCTTCCTCCCCAGGACTGAGAAATCGACACATTGTTATAGCTAAGCTTTTCACCTCTCCCAAAAGGGCTAGGGTATGCACACAATTCTAATTTTAAGAAATTCAACCGAAGGGTCCCTTCTCCCTTCGGGAGAAGGTTAGGATGAGGGGATCAAATACAAGCAATTTCTCAATTTTTCTTTTTCTACTTTGATTTTTAAATTAGCATTTTGTGTAATTGGTGTGTTGAAAACATGATTTTTTATATATTTTATACTCCCCCATCTGGCCTATCGGCCATCTTCCCCCGGAGGGGGAAGACGCTTACGGTCAAATTTCATGAAATTAGAAATGTGTGCATACCCTAGCCACAAGGGGAGAGGTGAAAAGCTTAGCTATAATATTGGTTATGCAGTTGGTCAAATCACTGCGACGGATGTTCTACGACATTTTGAACTGCTTTTTCATTAAATAAATTTTTGTCTTTAAATATTTCTTGATATTGCGTAACTTGTTGGCCACCGATCATCGTATCCAAGCGTAATGCGGTTCCCTGAAACAATCCAATAAAATAAGAATTCGACATAAATTGATTGGCAACGGCTTGGTTTTCTGTTCTAAAAATATGAAGGCTAAAAATCATAATGAAAATCACTGTAACGATATAACCACGTGTCGCACCCAACGCGGCGCCCACCTTCCGATTCCAAAGAGCATAGGGAAAAGTAAACATTTCTGCAAAACTCGAAACTAAAACCGCTTCAGCAATTGAAAAAACGCCTACAAAACAAATCAACACACTCAAAGAATAATTTAATTCAAACAGGAAATTTTCACTTAATGGATCAGCACCAATCGCTGCCATAAATTTTTGAACGGATTCCGCAGATACAACATCCTTGACAAGCGGAGAAGCATCCATAAAATGCGCTAATGGAACAGTAAAACGAATGGTAAAAATCAGGGCAACACACAAGCACATCATTGAAATAATTTCTTTGGTTGCGCCACGCGACATGCCTAACATGGTATTCACAAAAAAGATCAGGAAGATAAAAAAGTCTAGCCCATTCCAGTTACCCATGTTTAACCTCATCTTTTATTGATGTTGTATTCTAGCCCGGATATTTTAGAAAATACTATCTACTTAAGGTATAATTTTTATTAAATTGTTAACGATAGGCACACTATGACTCTTTATTCCGCCATTATTACGCTTTTTCTGGTGATGGACCCGCTGGGGAATATCCCCATGTTTTTATCTGTTCTCAATAGTGTCGAATCTAATCGTCGACAACGCATTGTCTTGCGCGAAACCTTTATCGCGTTGCTGATTTTAACAGCTTTTCTTTTCTTCGGAAAATATATCCTTGAAGGTATGCAAATATCGGAAAATGCCTTAAGCGTAGCGGGCGGCATCATTTTATTTCTCATTTCCATTCGCATGATTTTTCCTCATGAAGAACGCAATACCCGCATACGTGAGCTAGGCGAACCTTTTATCGTACCACTCGCCATCCCACTCATAGCAGGACCCTCCACGATGGCACTCGTTATGCTGCTGGCCAATCAACAACCTGAAAAAATCGGCTTATGGTTTGCCGCATTATTAGCTTCATGGGCTGCTTGTACTATCATTTTGGTATTCGCTCAACGACTCAGCCGAATTTTAGGCGAACGCGGACTCATCGCCATCGAGCGCTTAATGGGTATGATTTTAACCACGATGGCTGTGCAAATGTTTTTGACGGGTATCGCCGGGTTTTTTCATCGGTTGGTTATTTAATCTTTCTTTTCGTCTTCTCTATCTTTCTTTTCATCTGAAATCCAATTATGCGGAACCCCAGACGGACGCGGTGCTGTATTGAACGGTGTTGGATTAAAGCCTGAACCTTTTCCAGCGCCGGACGATGTCGATGAATCACTTTTTGCTACGGTTGTGGATGTGTCTGTATCAAACGTTTGAAGTAATGCATCGAGATCATCATATAAACGATAAATAGTTTGCATTCTGTGACTTTTATCAAAATCCAATTTTTCATTGATTAAAATAAGCGCTTCATCTTTCGTGTGAAATGTTTCTAATTTTGTTTCTTCTCTACGTTGTTTAAATTGTTTTGTAATGTAAAAAGACATATTTATTTCCCCACTATCACTTCATCCGCGGGACGCAGTGCAAAAATACCATTCGTGATTACGCCTGGAATTTGATTGATTTTAGTTTCAAGTTCAATAGGATTTAATATTTTCAAATTGAATACATCGATGATGACATTGCCATTGTCTGTGATCACATTTTCGCGCCACACCGGTTGACCGCCTAATTTAACCATCTGACGTGCGACAAAACTCCGCGCCATTGGAATGACTTCAATCGGCACAGGAAATTTCCCGAGCAATTCCACTTGCTTGCTCTGATCAATGATGCAAACAAATTTTTTTGAGCTCGCTGCAATAATTTTTTCACGCGTCAATGCAGCGCCGCCGCCTTTTATCATTTGTTTCGCAGAATTTATTTCATCTGCACTATCCACATACAGCGGAAGTTCGCTCACACTATTCAAATCAATAACAGGTATGCCTACCGCCTTGATTCGCTTTTCCGTTTCAAGAGAGGATGCCACAACAGCATCAATTTTGGCTTTAACAGAACGTAATTCATCAATAAAGTAATGCACCGTTGAACCAGAACCGACACCCAGCGTCATACCATATTCAATATACGCCAAAGCGGCTTTTGCTGCCGATTGTTTTTGCTGATTTTGAATATCAGGTTTCAGCATATTGTTTCCCTAATGTGAATAATGTTTCCCAACTATAAATGCCTGTACGATGTCCATCACTAAAAATTAAACGGATGGCATATTGCCCGATAGGTTCAATTGCAAGAACATTCACGTCTTGAAAATATTTTTTATTTTTTTCATCTTGTGCGCCAGGCAATCGTGATTCAGCTGAAGGCGAATGAAAACGCAAATAAGAACATGGCAACACAAATTGTGTGCCATCATTCCATTTCACTTCCAAGGTGCGTGAAATTTTATGCAAAATAATTTCTGACGGTGCATGCATTATAAAATATACCGACTGAGGTCTTCGTCACCAACGAATTGTTTTAAATATTTATCGACAAATGCTGTATCAATCGCAATTTTTTCATCTTTACGATCAGATGCATCAAATGAAATTTCTTCGAGCAATCTTTCCATCACGGTATGCAAACGGCGTGCGCCAATATTTTCAGTTCGCTCGTTGACATGCCATGCAACTTCTGCAATGCGTTTAACGCCTTCAGACAAGAATTCAATGCCAACACCTTCGGTACCTAACAATGCGGTATATTGTTCAGTGAGTGAAGCCGTGGGTTCAGTTAAAATACGCACAAAATCATCAACGCTTAATGGATGTAATTCAACACGAATTGGCAAACGACCTTGTAATTCTGGAATGAGATCGGATGGTTTTGCAAAATGAAATGCGCCAGATGCAATAAATAAAATGTGATCGGTACGGATAACACCATAACGCGTAGAAACTGTGCAACCTTCGATTAGCGGCAGTAAATCACGCTGTACCCCTTCACGTGAAACATCTGCACCAGAATGTTCTGCGCGACGTGCGATTTTGTCGAGCTCATCAATAAAAACGATACCATTTTGTTCGACACTTTTTAGCGCACGCGTTTTTAAATCATCATCGTCAATTAATTTACCGGCTTCTTCTTCACGTAGAATTTTTTTTGCATCAGACACCTTCACTTTACGCGTTTTACGACGATCAGTTGAAAGACTTTGAAACATATTTTGTAATTGATTCGTCATTTCTTCCATGCCAGGCGGCGCCATGATTTCAACGCCAATCGCTGAAGCTGTCACTTCAATTTCAATTTCACGATCATCCAATTCACCCTTTCGCAATTTTTCACGGAATAATTGACGTGTATTGGAATCAATCACTTCAGGATCTTGTGGTTCGCCTGCAAAACTCATTTTAGGCATAGGCAGTAAGGCATCAAGTATACGCTCTTCCGTAGCGGCTTCCGCTTGAGCACGTACTTTTTCAACTTCCCGTTCCCGCATCATTTTGATTGCCATATCAACCAAATCACGAATGATGGATTCAACATCACGTCCAACGTAACCCACTTCTGTAAATTTTGTGGCTTCGACTTTAATAAAAGGTGCATCCGCTAATTTTGCAACACGTCTGGCAATTTCCGTTTTACCAACACCCGTTGGACCAATCATCAAAATATTTTTTGGCATGATTTCATCGCGCAATTCTTTCGGTAATTGCATACGACGCCAACGATTACGCAATGCAATTGCCACTGCACGTTTCGCTTCTGATTGACCGATAATATGCGTATCGAGTTCTTTAACAATTTCTTTGGGAGTCATGTGATACATAAAATTTACTCTATTTGGATGTGGCGTCTAGGGTTTCAATCGTAAAATGATCATTCGTATAAATACAGAGTTTAGCCGCTATTTTTAACGCGTTTTCGACAACATCAGCTGCACTCAGTGAAGTGTGCGCCATTAACGCCTCAGCTGCGGATTGTGCATAAGGCCCGCCAGAACCGATTGCGATTAATCCATCTTCGGGTTCAATAACGTCACCGTTTCCTGTAATTATCAATGAATTTTTATTATCGGCAACAGCAAGTAATGCTTCAAGCCGACGCAAAAAACGATCTGTGCGCCAATCCTTCGCGAGCTCTACAGCTGAGCGCACCAAATTGCCTTGATGCGTTTCGAGCTTAGCTTCGAAACGTTCGAACAAGGTGAATGCATCCGCTGTGCCACCTGCAAAACCTGCCAACACGCGATTATTGTAAAGACGCCGAACTTTTCGAGCGTTCGCTTTCATCACAATATGGCCTTGCGTGACTTGTCCATCACCGCCAATCACCACCTGACCATTACGTCGAACGGATAATATCGTCGTACCGTGAAATTGTTCCAAGGGAATCTCCTGTTGCATCATTATTTATTCATATATGGCCACATTTCTCTTTATCAACTCACACTCAACACTTGACTCTCAATTCCCTTATTTTTTAAATGTAACATTTCAGCACGTGCTGCTTTTTGGCTTGAAAATGGGCCTTTTTGTATGCGCCACAAAGGACGACCATTCATTTGAAATTGTTTAACGGTCGTATCCACACCGCTGAGCAGTAAAGACAATCTTGCACGCGCAGCATCTGCGCGATTCGGAAATTCGCCCATCGTTAATACATACCCTGTCTCTGGAACGGTTGGTTTCTGAACCGCTGATGTTTTCACTGGTTGAGGAAGTGCTGGATTAATATTAACCGGCTTCGTATCAGACAAGGTGTCGTAAAAGTCAAACTGAACACCGCTTTGACCATTCGCTCCCACATTAGCGGCGGATGTTTTTTTTCCATTCACTCCCATCACAGGATGCTTAGATCCCGCACCAAGACGCGAAAAAAATCCGTGACGAAATTCAAAATAAACACTCATGGATAAAACAATACAAAAACAAACCAAAAGCGTAATCAAACGACGTGAATTCGAAGGCTGTCTTTTCAGTCGGACACTCCGACTGCGTGAAAAATCTTGGACATAATTTTTTCGCATCACATACTTTCCGGTGTAGAGATTCCTAGTATACCAAATCCATTCGCTAATACTTGGCGAACCGCTGAAATTAATGTTAAACGCGCTTCACGAAGGAAAGCATCCTCATCAATGAATACACATGCGTTATAGTAAGCATGAAAATCTTGCGCTATTTCACGTAAATAATTCGTTAGAATTTGTGGCTCGTGTTGTTGAGCTGCGTTTAGGATCACATCAGAATATCGTTGCAATGTCGCCAAAATTTGTGTTTCGTGTTGATCTGTTAAACGATCAAGTTGTTTGAGACCTTCTGACGCTGACCACGTTAAATTTTTTTCTGCGAGTTGTCTGAATACGCTACAAATACGTGCGTGCGCATATTGAATATAATAAACAGGATTTTCATTCGACTGCGATTTTGCTAAATCCAAATCAAAATCGACATGCTGTCCGCATTTGCGCATCACATAAAAAAATCGTGTTGCATCCACACCGACTTCATCTCGCAACTCACGCAACGTCACAAATGAACCACTGCGCGTGGACATTTGAATTTGTTGACCACCACGATATAACGTGACAAATTGCACCAATAAATAAGTCATTTTGTCAGGTGTAATGCCAGACGCTTCAAGTCCTGCGCGCATGCGCGGAATGTAACCATGATGATCTGCGCCAAACACATCGACAGCTAGATCAAATCCACGTTCGAATTTATTCAAATGATATGCGAGATCATTCGCAAAATACGTACGTATGCCATTACTGCGACGCAGTACACGATCTTTTTCATCACCAAATTGTGTTGCGCGAAACCAAAGTGCACCTTCATTTTCATAAGTAAAACCACGTGAATGTAATAATTCAATGGTTTTATCAATGTTATCTGATTTTACGAATTCACGTTCTGAAAACCAATTTTGAAATGTCACGCGCGTTGCCGCCAAATCTTCGCGGATGTCAGTGAGAATGTTATCGAGCGCAAATTGAAATAAAATTTCGTAACGATCAACGCCTAACAATTCTTTCATGCGCACAATAAATGCATCAATAAAAATTTCACGATCACCGCCTTCCGGTTCATCAGGCGGAAGCTCTGCAAATAATGCATCAAGAGATAAAACAAATTGCTTTTGTTTTTCATCAAAAAAAGCTTTTGCGATATCGATGACATAATCACCGCGGTACGCATTGGCTGGTAAATTAACGTTTTCACCATTTAATACAAGATAGCGCAGCCAAACACTCGCTGCCAAAATATCCATTTGTCGGCCAGCATCATTCACATAATATTCACGCCAAACATCATATCCCAGCGCTGCCAATAATTCTGAAATGACAGACCCCTGCACACCAATGCGACCATGACCGACATGAACGGGACCATTCGGATTAGCTGATAAAAATTCCACTAAAACGCGTTTTCCTTTTCCCATCGTTGATCGACCATAGTTTTCTGCTTGCGATAAAATATCGGCAATGATGTGATAACGCGCTTCAGCGACAAGAAAAAAATTGATAAATCCAGGTCCTGCAATTTGAATATCGCGAATCTGTGGAGACGTTGTTATGTGTTTGACAATTAACATTGCGATGTCACGTGGATTGCGTTGCGCTGGTTTCGCTAACATCAGCGCGATGTTCGTTGCAAAATCACCGTGTTGACGGTCTTTGGTTGGCTCAACAAAGACGCGAGGAAAATGTATATTTAATTCACCCGATGCTTTGAGCTGATCCAGTGCGGCTTGAATCAGTTGTTCGATATGTTGCTTGCTCATGACAAATCACTTAATTCAAATTGATATAACCTGCTATTATCGCAGGGCCAATTTGCGTTGCAAGCAGATATGTATTTTGTAAGAAATATGCCTGATTTCGTTTGAGAAATTATTAATCAATCAAGCCAGCATAATATGCATCCATACACTAAAATTTACTCCATTCTTATGATTCTATTAAAAAATTAATCATTTGGTCCACTGGTCAACGAAAAAACCCTCAATTCACTAGATAGCATCCCTAATCGTCCTCGCATAGACTTGCTTTGTGGTTATGGATGACCACACTGCACAAAAGGACTTATTGCAACCACTCCTCGTTTTGTGTGTTTTCAGGGATGACAGTACGGCATGGATTGCCGCCTGAATAAAACACAAGGGTTATATCGCCAGATATAACCCTTTTTTTTATGCCGCTGTAATGAAAATTAAGGACGTTTTAAACCAGGTGATTGTGATTCGTTTCTTTCTGCTTTTTGTGCTCGTCCTTCATCTGCTTTTTGTGTGTGCGTTACAACATCACTCTTAAGTTCTGTAAGATCCTTTTTTGCCTCTAATAATTTATTTTTATCTTTTTCAAGTGTGTTTATTTCTTTATGAATTTGATCAATATCGCTTTTCAATGATGCTCTAATTTCTTCAAAGGGTATTTTTTCAGAATTATTTTTAACCCCTATTTTTTGGTCTTCCTTTTCAGCAATCCAAGTAGCAATTTTTTGCTTTTCTAAATTTATAACACGTTCTTGTAATGAATTTATTTTATCTTGAGTGTCATCTACTTTCTTCATGATTTGTTCAACATCTCCCATTTTATTTTTGATATCTTCTGCTTTATTTCTTTTTCGTTTTGCTTCTTCATCATTAAATGAAATTTTAAAACCAATACTAAAAGTCTTTCCTATATCTTTTACAAAATCAGTTAACTGTTGAACAAAGCTGATTAATGTGCCTAACGGATTAAAATCCTCAACTGGTTTTTTTTCTTTAGGTTGTTCTTTATTTTCGACAGGTGTAACGTTTTCTTTTTTTGCTATGACAGGAGGGTTTGTGATTGAAGGTGTATTGTCGCCTCGAGCGACTGCATCCATTTTTTTCTGCGTTTCTTTCTTTTCTTGGTTTAGCGCTTTCTCAGCTTTTTCATACGTCATCTCTGCAGCAATATAGGCGTCGACCTCTTCATTCAGATCAGGTAATTCCCGTTCTTCAGCAGTTATCGATGATTCAATATTTTCATTAGCGGGTCCTTCCTCATCTTTATGCTCAATATTTTCATTAACCCGTTCACCTAGTTTACTCAATCGATCACTAATATCTTTTTCTTCTTCTTTTTCCATTTTCTTTCTTTGCCGCTCCATTTCGGCTCGTCCTTGCGCTGTTGCGGCAGCTCTTTCTTCTAGGCTCGCACCACGAGACTCCATCTCATGAACCCCCTTAAGCCAGTTATATTGGTCGCCGCCCAAATTATCTACTCGCTTCTCGATATCCTTCTCTTCATCCGGTTTTTTAGATTCATCTGGCATAGGGCCTCCCGCTAACAATGCATGAGGAATATATCAAGTATAAACGATATTCGAAGGATAATTAGGGTAAATATTCGATCTCAATTTAACTGGGGCGCCCGCCCGAGGTCGTCGTCCTGAAAAAAAATTCGTCCTCCAAACTTGATCGAAGCAAAACATGATTCACGAATTTTTTATTCAGGATCCAGGAGTTACCCTGTTTGGAAATAATGAATTACTCGCTTTTTTCAAACGCAATAAATTCCTGGATCCTGAATCAATATTCCGCGCTACCAAATGCGCTTCGCTAAAATACAGTTGACGGAATATTGTTCAGGACGACGGATGGGCAAATTAACGATATTTAAAAGAACAAGAAAGCGGATCTTCTGGCTGCTCTCTTTTATCATCTAACGGGGATTCCTTTTGAACAACGTTCGCCTCTAGTGAGCAAATTTTTGAGGCAAATCTAATTAGAATTTTATTTTCAGAGGAAACGCCGATACCAAATTTTAATAAATATTGTTGACTTGGATGAACTTTACTTTCGTGTTCTTTTATTTTTAATCGAACATGTTCCATAATAAGGCGTTGAATCGTTGCTTGAATAAAAACGCTATCCAAATTACGCGAATCAGCAATGGCATGCGTAATAATATCATCCATTTCTTTATATAATTCAGCTGAATCCTTTTTTAATGATATCAAAGCAGGCAGAAAAAATGTTTTCACTTTTGTATGAAAAGGATTTGAAGCTTTGTAATTTTTGATTGTTTTTTTGACTTTATTAAAATATTTTAAATCGATCGTATGATAATTAGGCGTTTCGGATAAAAATTGGTTGCTCGCTTCAGCAAATTTATTTTTGACATCGTTAGCATATTCTTGATATTCCATTAGCCATGTTTTTTCAGCCGGCGTTGTTGCGCTCCCCTGCCACTTAATGCGTTTTTCCATTAAATGGATATCTCGATTCGCTTGCCGCCGTGCCTGCTCGACTTGATGTAATATTTTTTTAATATAGCTTGGATCTTTATACTTCGGCGAATAATTGTCGAGATCATTTTTTGATTGAACCAGCGCTTCATAAGCTTCATCGAAACGAGCACGCAACGCAATGACAGATTCATGTGTTGCATAATAATCTTTGCGAAGCTGTCTTTCTTCTTTCACAATCGATTCAAATTTTTCTAATAGTGCTTGCGTTTTTTCGACATCTTCACTATTAGCGGATGTGGTACTGATAACGTGCTTAACTTCTTTAATAAAGTCATCCATTTTGATATCGAGTTTTTGGTTGGATTCTTTTTCTTCAGCCGATAAAACATTTCCGAAAAAATATTGGGCTTCGAGTGTAAATACCACTTCACCAGAAGCATTAACAGTCGTTAACTCGGTTACATCGTCATAATCCATTTCACTATCTATGCTATCTTCCCTGTTAATATGATTTTTTCTTGAACGCATTGTTTATTCGTCTGTTTCATTTTCCATTGGTTTTGTAAAATCGCACGGTTTATGTGGACAAACTAATTCCGTGCCCCGTTTTTTGGTTACTTTAATCGTAAGCAGTGGCCATGCGCATTTCGGACAAGTTTCATTGACTGGCTCATTCCAAAGTGCATATTTGCAATCAGGATAGCGACCACATGAATAAAAAATCTTGCCCATGCGTGATTTGCGCTTTAACAAAGAACCTTGATGACACTCAGGGCAACCAACACCCGTATCGACAGGCTTGTTAAGTGATTCGATAAATTTACAGTCAGGATAACGCGTACATCCAATAAATTTTCCGTAACGACCCATGCGCAATTGTAATGACGCATTGCAATCTGGACACGTACGTCCTTCGATTAATTCCGATCCATTACTGCCTGACTTATCATCATCCAAGCTGCGCGTGTAATTACACTCTGGATAACCCGTGCAGCCAATAAAACGACTGTGACGACCCAGACGAACGGATAAAGGTTTGCTGCATTGCGGACAATTTTCATTAAGCGCTTCTTGTGTGACATCACTGCGTTTGACTGTTTCCATCACATCGACAACTTGAGTGTGGAATGGCTGCCAAAATTCACCGAGCAAAGGTACCCATTCTTTTTCCCCACGAGAAACAGCATCTAAGCTATCTTCTAAATTCGCGGTAAAATCGTAATCGACGTAACGCGCAAAATATTGCGTTAAAAAACGATTCACCACACGACCTACATCAGTCGGCTTGAATCGTTTAGTTTCCATCACCACATATTCACGCGCTTGCAATGTAGAAATGATTGATGCATAAGTTGATGGACGGCCAATCCCATGCTCTTCAAGCTCATGGATGAGTGACGCTTCAGAATAACGCGGTGGTGGTTCAGTAAAATGTTGATTGCATTTTAATGCAGTCAAATCGACTATTTCGCCTTCTTTGAGCGGTGGTAAAAGTCGTTCATCGTCTGTGTCAGCAGCGTTAGCATTTTCAACACCTTCGCGATATACACGCATAAAACCAGGATCAACCACCACTGATCCATTCGCACGAAATACACCTTCTTTTTCACAAGCCAAATCAACTGCGACGGTATCAATCGTTGCATGAATCATTTGCGAAGCAACAGTACGCTTCCAGATGAGATCGTATAAACGATATTGTTCATGATTCAAAAACTCTTTAACTGATTCGGGTGTGCGCAAAGCTGAAGTGGGACGAATCGCCTCGTGTGCTTCTTGTGCATTTTTGGCTTTGGTTTTGTAAACGCGCGGTTCATCCGGCAAATTTTCTTTGCCATAACGCGACGTAATAAGATGTCGAAGTTCCGCGACGGCTTCCCCAGCTAAATTCACGGAGTCAGTACGCATATAAGAAATCAAACCAACAGCGCCTTGACCTGTGTCAATCCCTTCATACAGTTGTTGCGCAATACGCATCGTACGTTGAGCGGTATAACCTAATTTGCGTGCAGCATCTTGTTGCAAAGTGGATGTAATAAAGGGCGCAGCAGGATTACGCTTACGTTGTTTCTTTTCGACATTAACAACTTTTAATTTGCCTTTTGATTTTTTTTCTAATGTCGCGCGAATTTCTTCTGCGTTTTCTGCATTTCCAATGGAAAATTGTTCGAGCTTTTCACCCTTATAATATGTTAATCGTGCGTTAAACGCCTGATCATGGCCAAATAATTCCGCTGTGATATCCCAATATTCTTGCGAAACAAATTTTTCAATTTCTTCTTCCCGCTCGACAATCATGCGCAACGCTGGACTTTGGACACGACCCGCTGATAAACCACGACGAATTTTACGCCACAACAGAGGTGATAAATTAAACCCAACCAAAAAATCCAACGCACGTCGTGCTTGCTGTGCATTCACTAATTCCATGGATATTTCACGTGGATGATCGAGTGCGGCACGAATCGCCGCTTTAGTGATTTCATGAAACACAATGCGATGAACAGGTTTGTCTTTCAGCGCTTTTTTCTCACGTAAAATTTCCTGCACATGCCAAGAAATAGCTTCACCTTCGCGATCAGGGTCGGTTGCGAGATAAAGTGCATCCGCTTTTTTCATAGCCGAAACAATCGCACTCATGTGTTTAGCATTTTTCTCAATGGCTTGATAATGCATCAAGAAATTTTGATCAGGATCAACAGCGCCTTCTTTGGCCAACAAATCCCGCACGTGACCATACGACGCCAGAACTTCAAATCCTGGTCCTAAATATTTTCGAATCGTTTTGGCCTTAGCGGGCGATTCGACGATAACGAGACAATTCCCGTGTGTTGAATGAGACATTCGTGCTATTCCATTAGTGGTTAATGCAGAACACCAGCCGCATCAGCAAGGATCATATCTTGCAAAAGCGAAAGAGCGGATTTTTTTTCAGGCTGATTAAATAGCGCCATTAATGTTACCCAACGTACACGAGGTAAATCAACTTCTCGTGCATCAAGTGCCAATATACGATCAATGACCACTTCTCTGGTCAGTGGGTCAAGGATATTCACTTGCTCGAGATATAACAAAAACCCACGCG
>Ga0207150_1006_pt2 | contig 43238 bp, 38 predicted proteins | sample Alteio_BWMinHeat_32_FD_153526 | JGI IMG/M metagenome (GOLD analysis project Ga0207150, IMG submission 153526) | Enriched cells from forest soil in Barre Woods Harvard Forest LTER site, Petersham, Massachusetts, United States -... | ecosystem: Environmental > Terrestrial > Soil > Temperate forest >...
GTCTGTGCCTTCCCACATCGTTTCCCACTTAGCCACAATTTTGGGACCTTAGCTGGCGGTCTGGGCTGTTTCCCTCTTCACGACGGACCTTATCACCCGCCGTGTGTCTCCCGTGCTTAAACTTCTTGGTATTCGGAGTTTGCATCGGTTTGGTAGTCCGGGATGGACCCCTAGCCGAAACAGTGCTCTACCCCCAAGAGTCATACACGAGGCGCTACCTAAATAGCTTTCGCGGAGAACCAGCTATCTCTGAGCTTGATTAGCCTTTCACTCCTATCCACAAGTCATCCGAATCTTTTTCAACAGATCCCGGTTCGGGCCTCCACTCAGTGTTACCTGACTTTCACCCTGCCCATGGATAGATCGCTCAGTTTCGGGTCTACTCACAGCGACTTAACGCCCTATTCAGACTCGGTTTCCCTACGCCTCCCCTAAAAGGTTAAGCTTGCCACTGTAAGTAAGTCGCTGACCCATTATACAAAAGGTACGCAGTCACCATTCCGAAGAACGGCTCCCACTGCTTGTACGCATACGGTTTCAGATTCTATTTCACTCCCCTCACCGGGGTTCTTTTCACCTTTCCCTCACGGTACTCGTTCACTATCGGTCAGTAAGTAGTATTTAGCCTTAGAGGATGGTCCCCCTATGTTCAGTCAGGATATCTCGTGTCCCGACCTACTCTTCGTTACCCACTTTATACACCCTTTCGCGTACAGGGCTATCACCCGCTATGGCTGAGCTTTCCATCTCATTCTGCTAAAGTGTACAAAGATTTAGTAACTGGGCTGTTCCGCGTTCGCTCGCCACTACTAACGGAATCTCGGTTGATTTCTTTTCCTCCGGGTACTTAGATGTTTCAGTTCTCCGGGTTCGCTTCTAATACCTATGAATTCAGTATTAGATAACATGTCAAGCATGCTGGGTTCCCCCATTCGGAAATCTTCGGGTCAAAACCTGTTTACCGGCTCACCGAAGCTTATCGCAGATTACCACGTCCTTCATCGCCTCTTACTGCCAAGGCATCCACCGTATGCGCTTAATTACTTACCATACAACCTTAAATGATTCCTGAGTAACTCACCCTGTAGATGGGAATTTCCATCTTTGGGTGACATTGAACGATAATGCGCTCCGAAAATGCTCACATACTACGTGGAGGCGAAGCCTTTCGAATCACATTATCGTTCAATCTCACCTCAAATCTGGAAATTCTCCAAAATTCTAAATCCGCAGAGGAATTTCCGGTATTCATATAAAGCACATGTGTAATTAAACATCAAAAATCAAAATCAATTACTTGAATTTGCTTTGTAAAAATGCATTAAACCCATAGTCTATTTCGATTCGCGATTGCTCGCGCTTCGTCGTAGACCACGTTGTTAATTTCACCAAATTGTTAAAGAACATCGAATAATAATCAAAAATGATTATTAAAAAATATTATCTTTTGTAAAGATAATATTTTTTAATAAATTAATATCTACAAACAGCGCCTTCGCTCACGCTCGGCTTCTGAACTGTTTTATTGGAGCCAGTCGGGATCGAACCGACGACCCCCTGCTTGCAAGGCAGGTGCTCTCCCAGCTGAGCTATGACCCCGAAACAGTAAACTAGTAATTGGTGGGCCTGGGGAGACTTGAACTACCGACCTCACCCTTATCAGGGGTGCGCTCTAACCAACTGAGCTACAGGCCCAAATAAGTTATCAGTATCAGTGATCAGTGTCAGTGAACGAAGGTTGCTATTTATATTAAAAAAATATAAATAAATTAAACTATACCTCCGACACTGACACCGTCACTGTCACTGTCACCGTCACTTAAAAAAGCAGTTTGTGTGGATCTTAATAAAACATCAATTACGTTTTATTTTAAGGAGGTGATCCAGCCGCAGGTTCCCCTACGGCTACCTTGTTACGACTTCACCCCAGTCATAAAGCACACCGTGGTAATCGCCCCCCTTGCGGTTAAGCTAACTACTTCTGGTGCAATTCACTCCCATGGTGTGACGGGCGGTGTGTACAAGGCCCGAGAACGTATTCACCGCGGCGTTCTGATCCGCGATTACTAGCGATTCCAACTTCATGGAGTCGAGTTGCAGACTCCAATCCGGACTACGAACAGCTTTTTGGGATTAGCTCCACCTTGCGGCTTAGCAACCCTTTGTACTGTCCATTGTAGCACGCGTGTAGCCCTACTCATAAGGGCCATGATGACTTGACATCATCCCCACCTTCCTCCGGTTTATCACCGGCGGTCTCCTTAGAGTTCCCACCATTACGTGCTGGCAACTAAGGACGAGGGTTGCGCTCGTTACGGGACTTAACCCAACATCTCACGACACGAGCTGACGACAGCCATGCAGCACCTGTATCTCGGTTCCCGAAGGCACTCCCCTGTCTCCAGAGGATTCCAAGTATGTCAAGAGTAGGTAAGGTTCTTCGCGTTGCATCGAATTAAACCGCATGCTCCACCGCTTGTGCGGGCCCCCGTCAATTTCTTTGAGTTTTAACCTTGCGGCCGTACTCCCCAGGCGGAGAACTTAACGCGTTAGCTTCGATACTAGGAGGTAAACCTCCCAACATCTAGTTCTCATCGTTGACAGCGTGGACTACCAGGGTATCTAATCCTGTTTGCTCCCCACGCTTTCGCACCTAAGTGTCAGTATTAGTCCAGGAAGCCGCTTTCGCCACTGATGTTCCTTCTGATATCTACGCATTTCACCGCTACACCAGAAATTCCACTTCCCTCTACTATACTCTAGACATCCAGTATTGAATGCAATTCCTAGGTTAAGCCCAGGGATTTCACATCCAACTTAAATATCCACCTACGTGCGCTTTACGCCCAGTAATTCCGATTAACGCTCGCACTCTCTGTATTACCGCGGCTGCTGGCACAGAGTTAGCCAGTGCTTTTTCTGTGGGTAACGTCAATACTCAAGGATATTACCCTTGAGCTTTTCTTCCCCACTAAAAGTGCTTTACAACCCTAAGGCCTTCTTCACACACACGGCGTTGCTGGATCAGGGTTGCCCCCATTGTCCAATATTCCCCACTGCTGCCTCCCGTAGGAGTCTGGGCCGTGTCTCAGTCCCAGTGTGGCTGATCATCCTCTCAGACCAGCTACGGATCGTTGCCTTGGTAGGCCTTTACCCCACCAACTAGCTAATCCGACATAGGCTCATCTTATAACGTGAGGCCTTACGGTCCCCCACTTTGCTTCATAAAGATTATGCGGTATTAGCCCGAGTTTCCCCGGGTTATCCCCCATTACAAGGCAGATTCCTATGTATTACTCACCCGTCCGCCACTCGCCACCCACAGTATTGCTACTGCTGTGCTGCCGTTCGACTTGCATGTGTTAAGCACGCCGTTAGCGTTCAATCTGAGCCAGAATCAAACTCTTCAGTTGAAACTAGCTGTGACTTTTCAAACATAAAGTCACTAAAGTCTTGTGCCCAAGCTTTCGCTTAGGACTTATTAATTTCATAATTGACAATTACTAAGACCCACACAAACTGCTTTTTTCGATGTTCAAATTTTTAAAGAGCGATTCCCAACTTTGTTTGAATAAAGCGGGAAGGAGGATCATTCTACTCAGTTCCATCTCGTTGTCAACATTGTTTTTTACTTTTTTTCAAAAACTTTGTTGAGCAACTTTAGTCCTCAAAAACAACCACATCCGATGTGGGGTGCAAGATACACGCGTTTTTTTTATCACGCAACACTTTTTTCATTTATTTTAAAATCACATGAGCAAATTTTCTCTTGCCTACTTGATATATATGGGCCTGACCAATCGCAATCATCAACTTCGAATCCGACACTCGCTCACCATCAATCTTCACAGCGCCCTGATCAACCATTCGAATTCCATCCGACGTACTCGACACCAATCCCGCTGCTTTTAATAAATGCGCAATTCCCATTGGACCTTGCAACGTAATCAACTCCAAATCTTCCGGCATTTCGTGTTTCTGAAAACGCGCAACGAAATTTGTCTGCGCATTTTTAGCGGCTAGCTCGCCATGAAAACGCGCGACCAACTCACAACCCAATTCAAATTTCACATCACGCGGATTGCGACCCTCTTTAATTGCAACGCGTAACACTTCAATTTCAACAGCAGGACGAAAGCTTAATAATTCAAAATAACGCCACATTAATTCATCCGACACCGACATAATTTTTCCGAACATGTCATCCGGCGCATCGGTAATTCCAATGTAATTCCCGAGAGATTTCGACATTTTCTGCACGCCATCTAAACCTTCAAGTAATGGCATCGTAATCACGCATTGCGGTTTTTGACCAAAATGTTTTTGCAATTCGCGACCCATCAATAAATTAAATTTTTGATCGGTGCCGCCTAATTCAATATCCGCTTTCATCGCAACAGAATCGTAACCTTGCAACAAAGGATAAATAAATTCATGAATAGCGATAGGTTGATTTGCTTGGTATCGCTTATTAAAATCATCGCGCTCTAACATACGCGCAACGGTGCTCAATGAAGACAAACGAATTAAATCGCTAGCTGATTGTTTTCCCATCCATTCTGAATTAAACATAATGGTTGTTTTATCGCGATCTAAAATTTTAAACACTTGATCAGTGTATGTTTTGGCATTCGCAGAAATTTCTTCAGACGACAATGGCTTTCGCATTGCATTACGACCCGATGGATCACCAATCATTGCCGTAAAATCACCAATTAAAAATAATATCTCATGACCCAGTTCTTGAAACTGGCGTAATTTATTTATCAAAACAGTATGCCCAAAATGCAAATCAGCCGCTGTTGGATCAATACCTAATTTCACACGCAATGGTTTTCCATTTTCCAATCGCTCAATCAACGCTTCTTCACCGATAATTTCCTGCGTGCCGCGACGAATAATATCGATCGCCTCTTTTACTGATAACATTCCACACTCCTAAAAAAACGTTGACCCACCGACGCGAGATGATTAAGGTAATCTCTTTATTCTCTGGAATTTTCATAATGGATCGCACAAAACGGACATCTCAACAATATCTGCGCTACACAATCATCATTGTTTCCACTCTCATAACTGGCGTCATTATCAGTCATTTTTTTATGATATGCCACACGCAAACCGCGATTAAAAAAACAATCGCGCTACCTTCAGAACCCACACACAAAATAGTGACACCAACACCATTACAAACACAAACACTCACTGTCAGAAAAGGCGATATTCTCGCATCACTATTTCATCGCGCAGGATTACCAAGCACTGAGTGGATCACGATCCTACAAATTCCACGTGTTACGTTTTACCTTGATCACCTGCAACCAGGTAATACGATGGAAATAACAACGAATGACGCACATCAAATCACGCGATTATTGTACTCACTCAATCTCTCGCAATCACTGCAAATTCAGCAAAAAAATAATCATTACCTTGCTGACATTATTCAAAAACCCGTGACAAAAACCATTCAATTTAAATCGAGCGTGATACACAATAGTTTGCCACAAGCAGAAAAAGCCGCGGGATTGCCGCTGGATTTGCAGCATCAACTCAATACGATGTTTGCCAATGGCAATATCTCCAATGAAATTCGTCCCGGCGATCGTCTCGAAGTGTTGTATCACGAATATTTTGTGAATGATGAAAAAGATCACCCAGGACATATTATCGCCGCAGAAATTACGAATGGAAAACAACATTATCGCGTCGTGAGATATACCGCACCTGATGATAAAACCGGTGTATACAAGGCAAATGGTGATGGCACCATGCCAGAATTTTTAAAAATACCGCTGCATTATGTGCGCATCGGTTCACGCTTTAATTATCATCGTTATGATCCAATTTTGCATCGCGTGCAACCACATTTAGGTGTTGATTTCGATGCGCCGATGGGAACGCCTGTGCGCGCGATTGGAAACGGCGTCATCACTTTCTGCAGTCAAATGCGTGGATATGGTAATGTATTAATTGTACGTTATAACAAAACATACAAATCGTTATATGCACATTTAGAAAAATTTGCGAGTGTGATTAAACCGCATGAATATGTGAAAAAAGGCGAGATTATCGGATATGTCGGCATGACCGGATGGACAACAGGTCCACACTTACATTTTGCGATTTATAAAAATGGTGTCGCAGTCAATCCACTCACCGTGCATTTTCCGCACGAATCTCCGTTACCAAAACAATATCGTCACGCGTTTTTTAATAAAGAAGATCATTGGTTTCATGAGATGCATTTGTTTGAGAAGGCGAAGTTGGCTGAGAAATGAGTGATCAGTGTCCGTGATCCGTGTCAGAATGAGGTACAGTCTGACACGGACACAGATCACGGACACTGATCCCAACTAACGGATAATTCACTTATGAAAAACCTCTACATCGGCCTCATGTCTGGAACAAGCATGGACGGCATCGACGCAGCACTTGTCTCGTTCGAAAATAATAAAACACAATTGCTCGGCACAACCTCGATTGATATTCCCGAAAAAATAAAATCAACGCTCGCGTTTTTAGCAAGCGGCAAAAACATCCATTTAAAATTACTCGGCGAAACTGATACACAAATGGGACATTTATTTGCGGATGCCGTTTTAGATTTATTGCAAAAAACTGCGGTAAACTCTGAAGCAATTATCGCGGTCGGCTCACATGGACAAACAATTTATCATCATCCCAATAGTGAACACCCCTTCACTCTACAAATCGGTGATCCCAATATTATTGCAGCACGTACCAATATAACTACCGTTGCTGATTTTCGTCGACGCGACATCGCACTCGGTGGACAAGGTGCACCCTTAGTTCCCGCATTTCACGATTATTTATTTCATGACAGAACCAGTGATCAAGCAGTTATCAATATCGGCGGCATTGCAAATATCACTTATTTGCCCGCAGATAAATCAAAACCAATTATCGGTTTCGACACAGGCCCTGGAAATACTTTATTAGATTTGTGGCACGAAAAACATCTAGAAAAACCAGTGGATTTGAATGGTGAATGGGCACGTTCAGGAAAAACAAATCACGAATTATTAAATATATTATTAGCTGATCTCTATTTTAAAAAACCCTATCCGAAAAGCACTGGACGAGAATATTTTAATTTAGACTGGCTTGAAAAAAATTTGAGATCGCTCGCAAAAAATATTTCACCTGAAGATATTCAAGCAACCTTAACTGAATTAACCGCAAAAACAATCGCAGACGCAATTCCTCCCACTCACACCCCCACTATTTGCGGCGGCGGTGCTTTCAATACATATTTGATGGAACGCCTGCAAGCAAATTGTCCTGATGCAAAAGTACAATCAACACAAGCAATCGGCATCGACCCACAATGGATCGAAGCAATGGCATTTGCATGGCTTGCAAAACAAACGATCGACAAAAAACCAGGGAATTGCCCGAGTGTGACTGGCGCACAAAAAGAAACGATATTGGGTGGAATATATTTTATCCAATAGATAAATAACGCGCAGCGGATGGTAATTCATCAGGCGCTGCAACAATATCATCAAGTATTTCCTCATAAAAACGTGTATTCGTCGATGCAAAACAACAACACCACAATGTGCTGTCTGCCCTCTCCAACACGACTGCGTTCGCCTCTGAAGCACCTGCATTATAACTGTTAATTGCGCTCAACCATTGAGTAACCAATTTTTTCATGTGTGTTTTATTTTTATAGTGAGCGCTATTCAGGATCAACAGTGTCTGCAAAACAAGAAACGCAGCACGGCAAGCATCATTATTGTTTTGCCTATTCGTTGACTGTTCTCGAACTGTGGTGAGAAGTAGCATGAATAATTTTGATACTGGATTTTCACGTGTACGCATATGCGTTTGAACACTGCTTTGCAAATCAATTTCTCGTAATTCAATGGCTGATAAACGAAGTCGAATGTATGATTCAATAGGCTCAATATCCGTTAATTCTTCGTTCATCTTTGCGCACACTATCACTTGATAAGCAGCATACTGGTCACAACACTCCTTGATTTTTTCAGCGGGATTCATAGCACATTGAACACGCTGAATTTCTTCGCTATCTAACAAAGTGCGCAAAACCAAATGCACAGCAATTCTTGCATGAGGTTTATTGAGTCTCGCCATTTCACGACAAAAAATAAATAGTAAGGCACGCAATCCATCATCCGAAATGTTGTCATTCGAATTATCCTTTGCTGTTTCAACTCTTAATAATTGTGTTATATCGCGAATAAATTCACCTGACACACCATTAATCTGAATCAATTGATTTATATTGGCTTGAAAAACGTGGCGATTGCATATCAATGAGCGACTACTGGCATCACTTTTCGGAGCACAATCATCCATTAATTTTTTTGCAAGATTTTTGAGCGCACTGCCTATCGTAGAATTCATGTGAATCAAACGACAAACATCATAATGCAGCTGCATCTGAATACATCGCGTCAATACAGAAAACAATTTTTCAATCGAAGGATGAGCGATCTGCTTCAACGCACCCCATTCTTCGTTGTTTAAACCAACCTTCAAAAAATGGGGTAGTAAGTCGATATGCGCAAAGTACACATTTTGAATATAAAACGTTGGCGACTTTGTTGTGGGATCATCAATATAGCGGTGGCGATTTTTGAGCTCACATAATGATTCAACGTCATCATGGCTTTGAGCAACAGCAAAATAAAGCAGATATCCCAGACATCGATTTTTAATAAATTCAAAATTTTCTGGTAGCGCTGAAATAATGCTCTTAGCAGATTGCATTCCCTCGCGATGAATTAATTCCCCAAAAAAACTATATAAATCCAGCTGCTCGTCGCCCAACATCTGCTGCAGTACGTCTGGATTAAATGAGTCATGAGTGATCGTATTTTCAAAATTTTGACGACGAAATTTAACCAATGAATCATCAATGATCTCACCTGCAAAACCCCGACTAAGCAATTTAACAGGTTTCTTAACATAATTGCTTTTTATGTTCTTTGGGAAATCAAAATCAACGTATCCTCTGCCAATGATAGAAGATCGCGCCGCCGGTGGAAGATACGCATCATTAAGATGATACCTTCCCTCGACATACCATCGTAAGTTATATTCGAATCCCTGCGGAATATAGTGTGGCCTCTGATGGTAGAAACGATGTAACGTTAACAAAATGTCAGGCCGATCATCATAATGAAAATATAAAATATTTTGATGAGGAAAACATGCTGTTAAACGATGCATATGCGCGTAATGCAATGCAATTTTGTATCGATCGTGCCATTCTGGTGGCTCAGGATTTGACTGTTCTTTCTGATATTGTCCATTTCGTATTCGTGTTATTGCGTCCTTAAAAAAATGTCCCGCCTCTTTTTTCTCACAAATGTCAGACAATAAAAATTGATCTAGCGCGATACGATCTTTTAAGTCTGCGTATTGACACACAAAAGTCTGCAGCATTTCCTGCATCACCTCATAACATGAGCCATTTTCATTGATCTTCATGTTATGAATATCATTCGCAATAAATTGTCGAAAAGAGCCAATCAGTAATACAGCCACACGCTCCGGATCGTGGCGTAGATCCATAGCAATATCGTCAATAATGCATTGATAATTTGGATTGAATTCCTCATTATTCTCCCCAGCAATACAGCCATCATAATCAATCGAATAAACGTAAATATGCTTTGCATTTTTAAAAGCCGGTTTTTTTGAAACATATAAGGGTCTGACGTAAGTTTCTTCTGGCAAAAACTCAAGCCGTGTTGGAGATACGGGAGACACGGGAAATGGTTGCCCAAAACTGTCGACACGGGGTGATCCAAAATCATCGTCATCATCATCGAATGATGCTGCGTTCGGAAGTGGAGCATTTGATCGCATACGATTTTCCCAATAACAAGGTTAACTCAACAAAGCCAAAATCCCTGCAATTAGAAATCAATAATAGCTATACGAACGAATCATACACAACAAATATTAACGTTGTATTAAATTATATTTAACAAAATCTCTTGCGCATGAATTCCTTTGATGGTTGGACTCTCCAACACATTTTTTAAATAATCGGATAATAAAACTTCTACGACACATTTTTGTTCTGATGACGCATGTCGAAAAAATAATTCGCTCGATGGTTTTCGAATCGAAAATCCTAAATGCGAGACATGTAAATTCGTGCCGATTTTATCCTTCAAATTCCAATTGGGGCGCACGATTTCGATAATGCTCGCATGGGGAATTTGATTGAAAATTTCTACGCAAGGATTTTTCTTTTCATCAAATAATTTTGTCAATGGCAAATAAGGTATACGCGCAATGGTTTTTTTAAATTGCTTCGCGTATCGATGCAACATCGCAGCACGATTTGGCGACTCATTCTCAGCTTTTTTCAAAAACCAATTCGGTTTATCAATTTCACCTTCGGCTATTTCTGCAATGCAATTATTTTTTTCATCAAGAATCTCAGCAGTCACATCACGCACGATTTTATTTTTTTGATTTTGTGGATTCCAATCCAAACTCATAAAATGAAATCGATTTTCGAATTTTGGAATGCTTTCATAATAATTCATTCGCAGTAAATTTTTTTGAAACTCAGATAGATTTTTCGATATCGCAAGCGCTAATACATTATTTACAAACGTCACACAATCAAATCCATCAAAGCGATACAACGGCGCTTGATCAAATTCACCATCTGCACCTTCACCTTGTGGATTATTGATATACGGTTTTCCTAAAAAATAATGCGTGAGAAAATCGATGCGTGTGCGCACATCTGTTAACTCCAAAAATTGCGGAGATTGATACAATTGTGAAATAAAATTATCTGATGACATGCATAACCGATCCTTATCGCGTACAAGAACAGTGCTCATCCCCTTTAAAGCACCACGCATTTTTTTTATGCTCTTAAAACCCACAAGAATCTCCATTGTCGTTATTGGACGAATTCTATAATGTCTTTTACAATAATGGAATGCAATCTTGCTTTCAAACTGCACGGACAGCAACAATGAAAAAAATTGGGATCATCCTTATCACTTCTATGCTTTTTTTATACGTCGCAGCTTTCGCCCAATGGAACAACCCACACCCTGGAAAACTCGATCAAAACACACTATTCAGCGCATTTTCTAGCTCTCCAAAAACATTAGATCCAGCAAAAGCATACTCATCGGATGAAACTGGTTTAATCGCACAAATTTATGAACCACCTTTGCAGTATGATTTTCTACAACGTCCCTACAAACTCACTCCTCTCACGCTCGCGCAAATGCCCACTGTCACTTACATTAAAAAAGATGGAAAAATTGAATATACGATTTACGATTTAAAAATCAAACCCGGCATTTATTATCAACCTCATCCTGCTTTTGCAAAAAATAAAATACCACCACATCTGCACGCTTTAAGTGATTTCAAAAATACAGGTGCGCGTGAATTAACTGCCGAAGATTACGTGTATCAAATAAAACGATTAGCAAGTCCAACGGTAAGCTCTCCCATTTTTGGCGTGATGAGTGAACACATTGTCGGTTTCAAGGAATATGCAAAAACACTTCAAAAAAATCACACGCTCGATTTAAGACAATACCCATTATCTGGTGTCAAGGTGATTAGTAAATACGAATATCAAATTAAAATTTACGGCAGCTATCCGCAATTTATGTATTGGTTAGCGATGCCGTTTTTTGCACCCGTGCCATGGGAAGCCGATTTATTTTATGCGCAACCCGAATTAAAAGAAAAAAATATTACGTTGGATTGGTATCCTGTTGGAACGGGTCCGTATTTACTGCAAGAAAATAATCCCAATGAACAAATGGTGTTGTCTAAAAACCCCCATTTTCACGGAGAAAAATATCCATCTGTAGGCGAACCTGGTGACGCCGAAAAAGGTTATTTAAAAAATGCCGGCAAATCATTACCGATGGTCGATAAATTAGTTCTGAGCCTCGATAAAGAAAGCATTCCGCGATGGAATAAATTTTTGCAAGGATATTATGATCGTTCGGGCATAAGCGCAGACAGTTTCGATCAAGCCATCCAGCTCGATAAAAACGGTAATCCCGTTTTAACGAAAGCGATGCGCGACAAAGGCATTCGATTAGAAACCACCGTCAGCCCATCCGTTTACTACATCGGCTTTAATATGTTGGATGATGTCGTCGGCGGCAATTCAGAAAAGAACAAAAAATTACGTCAAGCAATTGCCATCGCCATTGATTACGAGGAATATATTCAGTTGTTCATGAATGGTCGTGGAGTCGCAGCGCACAGTCCCATTCCACCGGGTATTTTCGGTTACGAAAAAAATAATATTAATAAAGTGATTTATTTTTGGGACAGCGGTGTCGCCAAACGAAAACCTATTGCTGAAGCCAAAAAATTATTAACAGAAGCCGGATATCCCAACGGCATTGATCCAAAAACCGGTAAAGCGCTTGTATTGAATTATGATGTGACTTCCACTGGAAATCCAGATGATAAATCACAACTCAATTGGATGCGAAAACAATTTGCAAAGATTGGTATTGAATTAAATATTCGCCACACGGAATATAATCGCTTTCAAGATAAAGTACGCACCGGCAACGCACAAATATTTTCATGGGGATGGTTGGCCGATTATCCAGATCCTGAAAACTTTTTATTTTTATTGCATTCAGCGAACGGAAAAGTAAAACATGGCGGCGAAAATGCAACGAATTATTCGAACCGTAAAGCAGATCAATTATTCGATAAAATAAAAAATATGCCGAATGATGAAAAACGAAGGGCCAAAATTCGAGAATACTTGAGCATTGTTCAAGAAGATTCACCGTGGATTTGGGGAGTTCATCCAATCGATTTTACATTATCGCATCAATGGGTGACGCCATCCAAAGCCAATTCGATTGCGAATAACACCTTAAAATATCAAGAAATCAATCCAAAGCTTCGTGCACAATTACGCGAAAAATGGAACAACCCGATTTTGTGGCCACTCTGGATTTTGCTTATGTTTTTAATTCTGATTTTCATTCCCTTAATTGTGACGTATTGGCGACGCGAAAATAAACCGAACGTGAAGCGGTTTTAATTTTTTCTTAATGATGCGCATTAAAAATGCATAAAAATGCGGTTTTTTCGCTAAAAAATCAAAATAAATTAAAAACCCTAATATAATTTTAATATTTGAGGTGTATGATCTCCTTAATGTTTTTTATCAAGGTTTATTTATGCGACGCTCTACTCTTTTTTCTACTCGCCTTGCTTTGTCTTTTCTCCCACAGCAAACATCAGCGCCTCTTGTACCAACAGATGCACATGCTCCTCTGCTAGCGGAGCGCATTATTGAATCAAAAGAAAATAGCCAGGGGATATTTTTCTTTAACCAAAAACTCATTTTACGCCTAAAACAAATTACGCCAATTTCTCGCAACTTCAGCGATCATTGCGGCTATTTAATTGATATGGGCTGTGGAGAATTACTGTCTTTAAATTGGCTCAAGAAAATACTTTCTAATGACAATGGATTTGGAAAAAAAAATGAAACTCTAGCAGAATACCATGCAAGGCTTATTTACATCGCAAACATAGTTTGCAATATCATTAAAGAACGCAACGTTGTTATTCTTATGGCACAAGAATTTGCAATTAATGATAAGGATATTGAAATCATACTCAACGAAATTAAAAAAGCGAAAATTCCCGGATGGGAGAATCCAGAAATGCATATCACTCCCTTTGGATTAATGACTTGTTTTAAAAGTGGTGCAATCAGAAATGCATTTTATTTTAATGAGGATTTAGCGGAGAAGTTGGGTGAATATGCGATTCGTTGCCAGGTGTTTGATGCAGGCGATGTTTACACCCTCGCTAATACACATACACCGTTTAAAATGACAGAAGCCGTGTTTAAAAAAATAACCCGATTACTTATTGAATCGAAAATAATTGATTCTGATAATCGCTTAAAAATGATCGATTTCATCGGCGACAAAAATTTAAGCCCCGAAATACAAGCGCAATTAATCGAAGAAGTTTTTAACGAAATTCGCGCTGAAAGAATAGTGGCTGGAAAAAAACCTATTACGTTTATTTCGTATTTAGTTAGCAGTCCGGATGGTCATCAGAAAATGGTGGATGAAAAGCCTGTACGCGTGAATGTAGATTCTATTCAACGATTCGTAATATATGAATCGCCAGAATATGCATTTCATCACATTTCCGACAATGCGCCAGAGGGAAAATATAGACGTCTGTTGGCGTTATTGTTTGGCACAACGACAGTAGTTGCATGCAAGTCGGTAGGCGAAATGGTGTTGGCGATGTAATTAGGGGCTGTTTACATTTCGCTATATTGGGCGAAAAACGTTGATTTTCGAGCACCGCAGCGGAGTTTACATTTTAGTAAATGAGCAGCGGCGCACAGGAAATCGACGTTTTTCGCCCAATATAGTAGAAATGTAAATAGGCCCTAGTAGGAAAGTTCGCTGTTACTAACTATAATTAGGAACGTGCACAAAAAGGACTTTCCATGCTCGCCTACATTCTCCGCCGCATTCTCTACGCAATCCCGATTTTAATCGGCGTCAATATTATTACGTTTGCACTGTTTTTTATGGTGAATTCACCCGACGACATGGCGCGCATGCATCTCGGACAAAAACATGTAACTCCCGATGCGATTTTGCAGTGGAAAATAAAAGAGGGTTACGACAAACCGCTTTTTTATAATGCTAAAACGAACGGCATCAAAAAAATAACCGACACTTTATTTTTTACTAAATCGATCGGGTTATTCACTTTTCATTTTGGGCAATCTGATCAAGGACGTGATATTGGTCATGATATTTCTGAACGCATGTGGCCCAGTCTTGCCCTAGCAATCCCCAGTTTAATTGTCGGATTAGGTATTAATATTACTTATGCATTATTAATCGCATTATTTCGTGGCAGCTATTTTGATCGCTTTTCTATGGTCGTTTGCGTTGTCATGATGTCGGTATCGGGATTATTTTATATTATTATCGGACAATTCTTGTTGGGAAAATTATTAAACCTCGTTCCTATTTCGGGATATCATTCTGGATTCGCTGCGATTAAATTTTTAATTTTGCCGGTGTTGATTGGTATGGTTGGCGGTATTGGTGCCGGCACGCGTTGGTATCGCACGATATTTTTAGAAGAAATGTATCGCGATTATGTGCGCACTGCACGATCGAAAGGTTTATCCGAAATTTCTGTATTGTTTAAACATATATTGAAAAACGCGATGATTCCCATTTTAACCGGTGTTGTTGTAATTATTCCCACATTATTTATGGGCAGTTTAATTATGGAATCTTTTTTCGGCATTCCAGGATTAGGCAGCTATACGATCGACGCGATCCAACAACAGGATTTTGAAATCGTGCGAGCGATGGTTTTTCTGGGCACCGTTTTTTATATTGTCGGATTAATCTTGACAGATATTTCGTATACGATGGTGGATCCGAGGGTGAGGCTGAAATAGTGTCCGTGCCAGTGATCCGTGTCAGACTGTATTACAATCTGCCACGGATCACTGACACGGACACCCTAAACGGAATGAGATTCAATGACGCTAAATTTATTACCCAGCGACTACCTTATCTGGTGCCTCGTCTTCTTCTGCATCGTCGCAGCTTTTTGGATTCGCACACAGCCTCATTATCTTGAACCATGGAAGCAAGTATTTCAAACCAAAATCGGTATGATTTCATCCTGTGTTTTAAGTGTTTTTGTCATTGTCGGATTGTTGGATTCAATTCATCTTGAAATTGCACATCAACAAAAAAGCGTGCTCGATTTATTAATCAGCAATCTAAATGCGCACGATGAAAAAACCTATACCAGTCCTTCTTACGCACATATTTTCGGTACGAATAAAATCGGTCAGGATATGTTGTATGAAACGATTAAAAGTATTCGCACGGGATTATTAATCGGCACGCTCACGACGATTTTTATGCTGCCGTTTGCATTATTTTTTGGAACGATCGCGGGATATTTTGGCGGATTTATTGATGACATGATTCAATATATTTACACCACATTAAGTTCTATTCCAGGCGTATTATTAATCACTGCAATGATGCTGGTGATGCAGGTTTATATTTCAAATCATCTGGATGTATTTCCAACAATTGCTGATCGCGCGGATGCACGATTATTAGCATTATGCTTTATTTTAGGCATTACGAGCTGGGCAAGCTTATGTCGATTATTGCGCGCAGAAACATTAAAATTGCGAGAACAAGATTTTGTGACTGCTTCCGTTGCGATGGGCGCACGCAGATTATCGATTATTATCCGTCACATTTTGCCAAACGTGATGCATATAGTGATTATCACAATCGTTTTAGATTTTAGTGGATTGGTTTTAGCCGAAGCTGTTTTATCGTACGTCGGCGTCGGCGTAGATCCAACGACAGCCAGCTGGGGAAATATGATCAACACATCACGTTTAGAATTAGCGCGTGAGCCAATGGTATGGTGGCCATTATTAGCCGCATTGATATTTATGTTTTTGTTGGTATTATCGGCGAATTTATTTGCCGACACGGTTCGAGATGCGTTTGATCCGAGGATACGTGGTGAATGAAGTCAAAATTTTTGACTTCGTCGCACCCTATTGTCCGCCCATTTATTTGCTGCTACAGTTCAAAGTACTTTTGGTCTGCATGCACGCGGATAAAATAAACATTGTTCCAACCGGATGGAGAATGAAATGCGTGGAATATTTTCGAATACAAAAGTAAATGTTGCGTTCGTTTTTATAGGCTTGGCAATCGCTGCTTATTATTATCATCTCAATGCAAAAAGTAAGGCTGAAGCGGAAAGAACAAATTCTCCACCAACAGACCATACGCCATTATTCGGCGAATTACGGATGTGCGTGGAAATGCAACTCGAAGAACAAGAAGCAGCAGAACCGCTATCTCCAACAAAAAGACAAAGCATTGCCGAATGGGACGTGGGGACGCGCGCTGCGGCCGCATCACCCGACGCTTCGCAAGGGCTCTCATCCATGCCCGACACGGCGGCTGGTATGGCACGGCTTGAAAGCGATCTCAGCGCTTTGACATTAGACGAACTGACACAAGAAAGGGGCAGCAAGGCACCACCACCCAGTAGAGCGCTTTCAACTGCTTCCTCGCATAGCGGAGCATCTTCGCATCACGCGGCATCTTTTCCAAGTTTGACTGTTTCAGAAATCGCAGCAGCAGAAAATGAAAAACCCGCAACGCTGGCAACAACGGCTGTACAAGCGGCACCAGCAAACAGATGGTCTTGGCTATTTTTTTGGAGAACATCGGCGCCAGCAGCAACAACAGTACCAGCCACAATAGGAAATCAACCTACAGGGTGAGCTATTACCAATTAAATAATCGCCAAATCACCCTTATTTTCCAGCCAATCTTTCCGATCACCCGCGCGCTTTTTTGCAAGCAACATGTCCATAATATTTTCTTCTTTCGGATTATCAGCAAGCGTTAATTGCACCAAGCGACGCGTCACAACACTCATCGTCGTTTCACGCAACTGCAGCGGATTCATTTCACCCAATCCTTTGAAGCGCTGGATATTCACTTTACCTTTAATATTTTCGGCAGTGATGCGATTTAAAATACCTTCTTTTTCATCGTCATCTAATGCATAAAAAACGGATTTGCCGACATCGACACGATAGAGCGGCGGCATCGCAACATGCACATGCCCCGCTTGTACGAGTGGTCGAAAATGCTTTAAAAATAGCGCACAAAGTAGTGTTGCGATGTGCGCACCATCTGAATCCGCATCTGCTAAAATACAAATTTTTCCGTAACGCAATGAAGTCAAATCATCTGAACCGGGATCCACACCAATCGCGACTGCAATATCATGCACCTCAGCCGATGCTAATACTTCTTCCGAAGACACTTCCCATGTATTTAAAATTTTTCCACGCAATGGCATCACCGCTTGGAACGTACGATCACGTGCTTGTTTTGCAGAACCACCCGCCGAATCTCCTTCGACTAAAAATAATTCGCAGCCTTCGGTATCTTGTCGCGAGCAATCCGTTAATTTTCCCGGCAATGCAGGACCAGCAGTTACTTTTTTACGCGTCACAATTTTTTCTGAACGCATCCGTTTTTGCGCATTAACTATGAATAATTCGACGAGTTGTTTTCCTAATTCGACGTGCTGATTTAGCCACAAACTCAACGCATCTTTCACAACACCGGAAACAAACACCGCTGCTTGTCGCGCCGTTAATCGTTCTTTTGTTTGCCCTGCAAATTGTGCATGTTGTAATTTAATCGATAAAATATAACGACATTGTTCCCAAATATCTTCTGCCGTTAATTTAATCCCGCGCGCTAATAATTTATGAATCTCGCAGAATTCGCGCACGGCTTCTAATAATCCGCCACGCAATCCATTCACATGTGTGCCGCCCTGTGCAGTCGGAATTAAATTCACATAACTTTCTGTCACGCCCACTTCGCCATTCGGCAACCACGTTAATGCCCAATCGACACTCTCCGTTTCACCGGTAAAATGGCCCATAAACGGTTCGATTGGACATTGTTCGCAATTTTGCAAGCTGTCTAATAAATATGATTTCAAACCATCTTCATAACACCACGATTGCCTTTCATTTTTTTTCTCATCAAAAAAAGTGACTTGTAATCCCGGACACAACACGGCTTTTGCACGCAATGTTGCAAGTAATGCAGGAATATTAAATTTATTCACGTCAAAATATTTTTCATCCGGCCAAAAACGAATGCTTGTGCCCGACTCGCGTTTATCGCATGTATCTACAACTTTTAATTTTCCTTTTGCATTGCCATCATTAAATGACATCTCATGCACATCGCCATTTTTTTTCACGCGCACAATTAATTCTTTGGATAATGCATTCACGACAGAAATTCCAACACCGTGTAAACCACCAGAAAACTCATACGTTTTCTTCGAGAATTTCGCACCAGAATGCAATCGCGTTAAAATTAATTCAACACCAGATACTTTATGCTGTGAATGGATATCGACAGGCATTCCGCGACCGTCATCAATGACGCCGAGCGATCCATCTTTATAAAGCGTGACATCAATTTGTTTGGCATGACCGGCAATGGCTTCGTCGACGCTATTATCAATCACTTCATGCGCCAAATGATTCGGATGTGATGTATCCGTATACATACCCGGATTATGGCGCACAGGATCCAAGCCCATTAATACTTCAATTGCTTCTGCTGTGTAGGCATCACCGCGTGGTTTGGTTGCCATAAAATCTCCTTCATATTGCGAAAATGGGTATCTTGGCGTAGTCTACACCGACTTAATCGTGAGGCCAAATGAGATTTTTATACACCGTTATTTATTATTTGGTGATGCCTTTTGTGCTCATCCGTTTGCTGTGGCGCTCGCGTCATACAGCCGATTATCGCAAGCGTTGGAACGAACGATTTGGATATATCACACCAATCACGCAAGATAAAACCATTTGGGTGCATGCCGTTTCTGTCGGCGAAACGATTGCCGCGATTCCACTGGTAAAATCGTTACTACAACAATACTCGCCTGAATTTCATATTATTGTGACAACCACTACACCGACCGGTTCTGCATTGGTAACGAAACATTTACAAAATCAAGTGACTCATGTCTACGCACCTTTTGATGTGCCCATTGCCGTAACTCGTTTTCTACGTCGTTCGCGCGTGAAATTATGCATGATCATGGAAACAGAAATGTGGCCGAATTTATTAACGCTATGCAAAAAACAACATATTCCGATTATTTTAGCGAACGCGCGTTTGTCTGAACGATCCTGTTTGCGTTATCAATTCATTTCAGGCTTAACCAAACAAATGTTAAGTACGTATCACACCGTTGCCGCGCAAGGTGTATTGGATGGCGAACGTTTTTTACAACTCGGTCTTGATCCGAAAAAATTAGTGATCACGGGCAATATTAAATTTGATTTACAAATTCCCGATGAATTAATCACTCTCGGAAAAAATATTCGACAACAAATCGGTTTAGATCGCCGCGTGTTAATTGCAGCGAGTACGCATGAAGGTGAAGATCAAATTGTCATCGATGCCTTCTTAAAAATTCGGAAAGATTTACCCAATTTATTTTTAATTTTAGCGCCGCGTCATCGTGATCGTTTTCAAAAAGTATCTGAGCTGTGTCGTCAAACGAATTTAATGGTCAGTGCACGATCACAACAAACTGCAATTACATCAAACACCGATATTTTATTAGTCGACACGATCGGTGAATTACAAATGATTTATGCGGCTGCAGATATTGCATTTGTCGGCGGCAGTCTTGTTCCCATTGGCGGACACAATCCCATCGAACCTGCGGCACTCGGCTTACCAATTTTAACTGGCCCAAATTTGCATAATTTCACGGAAATTAGCAAATTATTGCAAAATGCAGGCGCAGCACAAATTGTGACAGATGCGAATAGTATTGCCGATGCTGTTATTGCATTATGTTCTGCAAAAGAATTGCGCGAAAAAATTGGTAGGTGTGCGCAAGAAACGATTCAAGCAAATCGCGGGGCGTTGCAAAAACATTTGGAATGTGTGGAACGATGTTTACGTAAGGAAAAATAGTGATGATCAATAAAATAATTTTATTTTTATTTTCTTTTTTTATAATAATAACATCCAATGCGGCGAATAAAATCATTCTTCCACCGCGCGCTATCACTTTTCAATGCCGCTGTAATACGCCTAATAAGCAAGGCGTTTGTCGGATGTATCTTAAAGGTGGAACGAAACAATCACCCAATTCTGGATTAGCACAACCATTAACACTCAATGGTGGATGGATTGTTCAGCCAACGAATTGCACGAATCGAATAAAATATCACCTGACGCGCGGGTCAGTTTTATTTAATGGAAAAAAATTATTAGCATCGTATGGTAATCCAAAAATTCCCGCACAGATCACCGGTTATGTTTATCATGTAACACCGAATTTGCCATTTACAAAACAATCTTACTCAGTGACAATTGTAAAAAATCCTGCAATCAGTGGCATTGATTTCAAGGCAAAAAATAGCGGATGGCAATGCGGTTATGGTAATGGCAAAACATTATGTAGTGGGAAAAGTAACAATGCACGGTGTTTTATTGGTTCGAGATGCGATTTTATTTACAAAAAGAGGGCTTAAGTCACCTCCATCGGATCCACATCTAAAATCCATTTCAATCCTGTGATCTTTTTTTCTTTTTCGATTGCATCTAAAAATAAAGAAAGTGACTTTTTTAATGCGGTGCGACTTGATGATTGGATTAATAATTGCGTACGAAAAATGCCAGCTTTCTTTTCCATTGCAGAAGGAAATGGACCGAGGATTTCAATGTCGCGTGATTTTAATAAGCTTTTTGCTTTAATTAAAAAATCGTTCGCATGATTTTTGTTTTTCGATTCTGCACGTAATAAAACCATGGATACAAATGGTGGTAATTGCGCGAGGGAGCGTTCGGTTAATAATCCTTTAGCGAAGTTCGCATAGCCTGATAGAAATAGTGTTTGCAATAAAGGATGCTCGGGATGATGGGATTGCACAAACACTTCACCGACTTTTTCTGCACGACCTGCGCGACCAGCCACTTGAATTAAGGATTGACCTAGGCGTTCGATGGCACGAAAATCACTGGAAAATAAGGCATTATCAACATCTACCGCGGCAACCAATGTCACATGCTCAAAATGATGTCCTTTCACCAACATTTGCGTGCCGATTAAAATATCGACCTCTTGATTGTGGACTTTCGACAATGTTTTTTCTAGTTCGGAAAAACTTTTCACACTATCTCGATCCACACGACAGATTTTTTTATCGGGAAATAATGCGGTGATGGTTTCTTCCAATTGCTCGGTTCCCAAACCTAACATCATCATTTCGCTTTGGCGGCAAGAAGTGCATACGCGCATGAATGCAGATTGATAATTACAATGATGACATATCAAGCGCTTTGGATAATCATGCGCTGTTAATCGCGCATCGCAATGCGGACACACCACTGAAAATCCGCAATGATGACACAACAACACCGGCGCATATCCACGACGATTTAAAAATAATAAAATTTGGTTGTTGGCATTTAAATGTTTGCGCATCGTTGAAATTAATACAGGACTTAATCCTTGATGTAATTTTTCACCGCAAATATTGTGTAATGTAATGGGTGGTAGTGATGCATTGCCAGCACGCTCGGATAATGTTAATAGCTGATATTTTTTTTGATTCACATTCTGCAATGTTTCAAGTGAAGGTGTTGCCGTTCCCAAAACAATGGGAATCCCAGTGATTTTTGCACGCATCACAGCAACATCGCGCGCAGAATATCGAAATCCTGCTTGCTGTTTAAACGAAATATCATGCTCTTCATCAATCACAATCACACCGCAATTTTTAAGCGGCGCAAATACGGCAGAACGCGTGCCGATCACAATACGCGGTTGAGTCTGCGTAGCTACCAACCATGCATCACATCGTTTTTTATCGCTTAATCCTGAGTGTAATAATAAAATGGGTACTGAAAATCGTGCTTCAAATCGCGCAACCGTTTGTGGTGTTAATGAAATTTCTGGGACTAAAACCAATGCCTGCTGATTTTTTTTCAAAATTTCAGCGATCACGCGCAAATACACTTCTGTTTTTCCACTACCGGTGACGCCAGATAATAAAAATGGTTGGAATTGTTTAGTGTTGGAAATTTTTTCAATCGCACTGATTTGTTCAGAAGTTAATTCGAACGCGAGTTTTTCTCGCTCACTCTCTTCAACACTTGCGACTCTCAACTCCCAACTCCCAACTCCTTCCTTAATCTTCTTCGGCAATGTTCCTAAAATCACATCGCCTATAGGGTGTTGATAGTAATCACTCGCCCAATGATAGAGCGCTAATAATTTTTCATCAAGCAATGGATTTTTATCAATCACTGCACCGACCGATTTTAATTTATGTATAGGAAATGCAGACTTTTCTGATGATCCCACAATTACACCGATCATTTCTCGCGAGCCAAATAGAATCTTTACACGTTGACCGATGTGATAATTCACATCGAGTAACGGCAAATAATCGAACGTTCGTCGAAGCGGCGTAGGGATGGCTATTTGTAAGATCGGCGCTGATTTCATATATTTTATTGCAGAAATTGTATTATTTTTATGATAGTGTAACCAACTCAAAGATACCACAAACGAGGACCGTATGAGCAAATTCTCCACGAACGAATTCAAAGGCGGCTTGAAGGTCATGATCGATCATGATCCGTACAGCATTTTGGAAAACGAATACGTCAAACCTGGCAAAGGCCAAGCGTTTAATCGCGTGAGATTACGCAATTTAAAAACTGGGCGTGTATTGGAGCGCACTTTCAAATCCGGCGACGTACTAGACGGCGCAGATGTGGTTGAATGCGATATGCAATATTTGTATTGCGACGGTGAATTGTGGCATTTCATGAATCCAATTACATTCGAACAAATTGCCGCAAACGCAACCGCCGTTGGTGACACAAAGCAATGGTTAAAAGAACAAGACACTTACATCATGACATTGTGGAATGGTGCGCCGCTCATGATTGAAGCGCCCAATACAGTGACATTGAAAATCACACAAACCGATCCTGGTGTTCGCGGTGATACTGCAACGGGCGGCACAAAAACAGCGACACTCGAATCTGGCGCCGTCGTTCGCGTACCTTTATTTCTGGAAGAAGGCGAACTGATTAAAGTGGATACGCGAAAAGGCGAGTATTTGTCGCGTGTTAAATCGTAATTGGCAACCCACAACCACTCATCATCATTTAAAATTACGCGCGGAATTATATACAAAAATCCGCGCGTTTTTTAATCAAAGAAATATTCTCGAAGTAGAAACACCATTACTTTGTAAACATACTGTCACCGACCCACACATTGAAAGTTTTTTTGTACCCATCGACTCGCACACCAATTATTACTTACAAACCTCTCCCGAATACGCAATGAAACGACTATTGTGCGTAGGCAGCGGCGCGATTTATCAAATCACGAAATCATTTCGCATTGGAGAGTCTGGTCGTCAACACAACCCCGAATTTACGATGCTCGAATGGTATCGTCCTGGGTTTAATCATCATGATCTCATGGATGAAATAGATCTATTTTTGCAGACTATTTTACAAACACCACCCGCAGAAAAAATTTCATATCGTGATTTGTTTTTACAACATTTAAATATTGATCCATTTCAAATTGCATTAAATGATTTGAAAAAATTAATCGCGGAAAAAAATATTTCTGTCGATACAACTGATATTGATCACGACACAGCACTTCAGATTTTATTATCCCATTTCATCGAACCAACCATGGGTATTAAAAAACCCTTATTTTTATATGATTTTCCAGTGTCACAAGCAGCATTGTCAAAAATCCGCAACGATGCGCAACCCGTCGCAGAACGATTCGAGTTATATATGAATGGTGCTGAAATTGCGAATGGGTTTCATGAATTAACCGATGCCACTGAACAAAAAACACGATTTGAAAAAAATCAATTGGCGCGAAAAGCAAATAATCAATCCATCCCCGCAATCGATCATTATTTTATTGATGCATTAGAATCAGGATTATCGAATTGCGCTGGCGTTGCGATTGGCATTGATCGTTTGTTGATGCAATATGCGAAGACTAATAATATTCAGGATGTGATCAGCTTTCCATTTGAGCGGGCATAGCTTTATAAGCATATATGTCATAGTGTGAAATTATCTTCACTAAAACATAATGCTTCCATTGCTGACGAAACAAAAGATTTTGACTTAAATAATGAATGTAATTAAATCCTTTCACCCCACCCTGATTTTTGCCAACATCAACCATAACATAGGTAGGTTTTTTAACTGCAAATATCGATGCAATTTGCGGTGTAAATATTTTTTTATATGCTTCAATGCGTGTTTTTTTCCAGCGAGTTAATATATTCATTTGATTTTTGTTTGTTAAAAATGCACGAATTGACCAACAATCTGGCCACGGCGACAAATAATGCAACGTGGTATAGTCGATCATTGAAAATGTAGGAAACGATCGTGTTGAAAGCAAAAACAAGCTGCTATGCGGGGGTTGATGATTGAAAAACGAAACTAATCGGGCAAATTTTGTTTGTTTATTATTAGAAAAACGGTAATAGGTAACATTCATGGCGCATGCAAGTGTTACTGAACTAAAAAGCAAAAATAACGACAGAACCCCCATTCCATAATTCCTTATTTTCCTTTCATGACAAGCAAAAATATGACACGCCACTGCTGCGAAAAATAAATTTGTGAAAACCACCAGGAAAATAGTGTGGCTAGGCCATAATTTTCCATTCACAAAAAACACAACATATGCGGCGATTACACAGATCAAAAGCGTGCGTAACCAGTCACGATTCATGTTGCTGGATCGAATTAAAAAGTAAATAAACGCTGAAAATAAAGTGTTTTCAAAAAAGGAAGTGTTCAATAAAATCCTAATAGGAACGTTATAGACATATGAAAATGCCAAATACGATGGAATAATTTGTGTGTAGTAATCAGGATATACCAAACCGATTGCCAATAAATAAATAACATAAGCGATTATGAACGTAATAATTTCCGGTCGCCACAGCAATATTTTTTTTGCGCTCAGCCACATTTGAATTTCAAGTACAACAATAATCAATCCATAAAAAGGATTCATGGCAATGCCAATAGCTGCAAGCAACCCCAAAAAAGCCCGGAAATAAGCGTTCCTAAGCGTCAAGTTGAAATTCGTTTTCAGACGTGCGGCGATTAAGATGATATAAGGAAGTACGAATGTCACCACCATCATATCTCTTTGCCCAAATTCTTGGCCTGGGAAAAATAATAGCGAAATCAAAAGCACATAACGAATAACCTGGAATTCCCACCACTTCGACTGCGCATAAATTTCTTTCAAGCACACATGGCAGAGCAAAAAACTGATGAGCACCGATAAAAGAATATAAGCAATACAAATTCTAATAATAAAAATACCAGTGAATTGGTGAAGCAAAACAGCTGGAATAAAGTACCAAAACACCATCGGCAAATTATCATCAAATAAATTTTTCGAATAAGACGCGCCGCCATGCACGATGCGTTTCGCCGCTTCAAGATGCCAACTCGCATCCCAATTAAAATAAACATGGGATTGAAACCAAAAACTTCCTGCGAATAATATCGCTATAAAAAAATAATCATACCAACGAAATGTTTTCAAGGCATCACACTCCGCATTAAACTTTTTCTTTCATCATTCGCAAACCAACGCCATCGCCATAAACGTTTTAACGTCCAAAACGTGCTATCTAAACGATGCAACTTACTTTCACCTATCCGCGAATGATAAGTGATATTTATCTCCGCACACCGATAACCGGTACACATCGGACCCACTTGTAATTCAACAGCCAAAGCAGCACGACCTGTTTGACAAAATGGGAACTTTAAAAATAAATCTCTTCGATACGCGCGCATACCAGTATGAATATCCGTTGAACGTACTCCGCAAATAATCCAAGCCATCCACACCAACAATTTATTCGCCACATAATTTGAAAATGGCATCGTCTTCGGACGACAGCCAAGACGCGACGCACTCGCAACATCATAACCAGCTGCAATAAGCTTCAGTAATGGTTTAATTGATTCCACAGGATACGTATCATCACAATCCAATGTCACAATAATTTCTCTTGAGGCAATTTTAAATCCTTCTATCATCGCCAAATCTTGGCCCTTTGACGGAAATTGTTTCAGTACCACACAACCCAATTCTTTGGCTATTTCAGCGGTTTTATCAGAACTACTATCAATGACAATAATTTCTGCATCCGGCAATTCATGCTGAATATCACTAATTACTTTTCTAGCAGCTAATTCTTCATTCATTGTAGGCAAAATCACACTGACTGATTGTCCGCTTGAAAATTCACTATTCATATTTTATTCCTTAAGACTTTTCAACTTTTAATTTGGCAATAAAGTGTAATTTAGGACCAAAAATTATGGATATAAATGCATTATAAAGTTTTAATTTTTCCACCTTCTTCTCAATTTCCAATTTCAATTCATGAAATAAAACATGCCATTCTTGATTTGAAAAATAATAATAAGGCAAATTAACTCCGGCAGGTTTATTACCAACCCAATCCATTGTTTTTAATAAAAAATTATCGATACGCGAATTACAAACGTGATCTTTTATTATAATAAAATCACGAGAAACACGAGCGGCTTCTGCCAACACCCATTTAGGTTCATCCGCATGATGCAATACATCTACCAGCATCGAAAAAGAAAAAGCATTATCTGAAAAAGGCAAATGCTTTCCATCATAATTTTGATACTGAAAATTTTGTTTTGCATTGGAAGGAACTCTTTCAATCACATCAACACCAGTAAATTCGATCTCAGGTCGACGCAGGGATAATTGTGTAAGAAGTTCGCCTGCGCCACATCCAATGTCAATTCCGCCAAACATAACAGAAACAGGTATTAACGCGGAGATTTCTGAGGCCAGTACATTTAAACGTGCTTGAGAAAAAAAATGATTATGCAATGGCTTAATAACATTATTCAAAAATAATTGGTTGGGCATTGCTATATTCCACCTATTTTTTTCCTATAACATAAATTTGTCGTAATCCAAATTTATGCATGAATGCCTGACAAGGTCGCCATTTAAATTTTTTATAGAACATAAAATCTAACGTATCCATCGGTGCAAAACGAAATAACACCGAAATTAACCATGCAAAAAAGGAATTAGTAATTGTCGCGGTATGATGCATTGACTGATGCAGTGAAAATCCCGTCTCATTCAGCAATTGCTCCACTCTGAAAACCGATGTTGGATATCCATGAGACCAATCACATCCCCAAAAATCCGCCTTCCAATGATAAACATCTGGCCCAATAATCACAACATATCCATCCGCATCAATACGATCATAACACGCTAATAACAGTGCTTTTGCTTCTGAATGAGAGGCAACGTGTTCTAGCATATGCGACAACCAAATCACTTGAACAGGTTCACCCGCAGGAATTGGCGGAACGGTAGCAGGAATCACATGATAACCTTCGTTTTGCAAAAAAGCTGCTTGCTGTTCATTCATTTCTATCGCGCGATATGTCATGTTATCTTCAACACAACGTTTTGCGAGAAACGCACACCCCGGACCAATTTCCAACAGTGTTTTTTGTTTAAAGTTCGGAATAAATCGAGCAGCAATGGTTAGCATGCGTTTATGCCAAAATGAAACTAGGGGTGTAAAAATATCTGGACGCTTTCTAGTATAAAATTCCGAATAGTTATTTGACTGTGTCACATTTACTTTCCTTATATCATTGCTTCAATTGATTTTTTAATGGCTTCTGCAGAATTATATTGATTCTGCCAACCTAATGACCGAATTTTATCAGTATTTAAACGAATAATGGGCACATCACCTTTCCATCCACGATCACCACCAGAAAATTTTAATGCTACTATCTCATCGCCAACAATTGTTTGAATCGCAATGTTTGCAATATCACGCACAGTTATATAATCACCGGTTGCCACATTAAATACATCAAATATTCCGGAAAATTTTTCGTTTGCTAACAACACTGCTGAAATAATATCGGTAATATATACATACGATTTGCTTTGAAAACCATCTCCTAAAATGGTTAATTGCTGCGGGTTTTCTTGTAATTTGCGAATAAAATCATATCCCACACCATGCGTTTGTCGAGGACCCACTACATTTCCAAAACGATAGGCGATACCTGATAATCCAAACATATGCGCATAAGAACAAATTAATGCTTCGCCAGCTAATTTACTGGCACCATAGGTTGAGATTGGAAATAGTGGACCATGATATTCCGACACTTCTAATGTTCCCACTTCGCCATACACACCGCTGCCAGATGCATATAAAATACGCCGACATCCCGTGATTCGCATTGCCTCAACAACTTGTTTCGTTAATAAAGTACCTTCATTAAAATCAATCGATGGCTCGATTGCAGCACGCGCAATATCTGGATTTGATGCCAAATGGATAACGAGATCATGATCACGCATCGCATGAATCAATGCATCGCTATTTTTTATATCTGCATTAACAATGCATAGACGCATATCATTTTGTACTGCTTCCAAATGCGCTATTTTTCCTGATGAAAAGTTATCATAAACCGTGACACGTTTAATTTGCGGTTGTAAAAGTAAATGCGCTGCAAAATGGCTACCAATAAATCCAGCACCACCCGCAATAAAAATTTTCATACGGTTTCCCATTTGGTAGCAGCAGATTTTAATGCAGGATGTGATACTAATAAATGCCAAATAATCGCTTGGAAGCTTTCCGCATGCGGAGTTGTATTTTCATGTGAAATAATGGGAATAATTAAACAAGCATCGGCGACTTGTGCTGTGTATCCACCTTCTCGACTCACAATCCCTACAATTTTACTGCCAATGGATTTTGCATATCGTAATGCAGACACTACATTCGGACTCACATTTTTTTCTGAATCACCACCACCAACTGAAAAAATAAAAACCATATCGTTGGCAGTTAAACGGCTGATTTTCAGCCATTCAGTAAAAACAGTTTCCCAGCCGTCATCATTCGTTCGCGCCGTTAATTCAGACACATTATCTGTTGGTGCATATGCTTCAATACCTGCAATTTTGCGGAAATCATTCACTGCATGAGACGCATTGGCAGCACTGCCACCCACACCTAAAATAAATAAACGTCCTTTGTTTTCACTCAGCGCAACCAATAAGCCAATCATTTTATGCAGTACATTACGATCAATTTGAGCGATAATTTTCGACGTTTCAGAAAAATAACGTTCGATGAATTCCATTAAACGCTCCTTGAAATAACCTGTCCTAGCTTTAAGGGATCGTTTGATTTTAACAGCGAATCCCATTGTATCTTATTTTTTTCACATAATAGAATTACCGTGGACCCTAATCTAAAATGTCCGACTTCATCACCGCGATTCAAGATAATTTTTTGATGATCATAATTCCAGGTTTGAATGGCGCGTTTCTTTTGTGGTGCAACGATGCCGTGCCAATTCATTGACATACTGCCGACAATCATTGCGCCCACTGCAATCAACGCAACTTTACCAATCTCTGTTTCAAAAATAGAAATCACACGCTCGTTACGCGCGAATAATCCAGGTACATTTTTTACGGAGGATTGATTCACGGAAAATAATTTTCCGGGCACATAAATCATTTTTTTTAAAACACCTACGATCGGCATATGAAAACGATGATAATCTTTAGGCGATAAATACGCTGTTAGAAAAGAGCCGTTTTCAAAATGTGTACTTACGTCATCGCCCCCGCATAAATCTCGCACTGAATAATAGGCACCTTTCGCCTGCAATAATTGATCCTTTTCGATAGTACCAATTTCACTGATGCAACCATCCACCGGACTGATGATCGTATTATTTTCTGCAGACATCATGCGCGCACCGTCTTTTAATTCGCGCGTGAAGAAATCGTTGAAGGTTGCGAATTGTGTGTAATCAGAAATTTTAGCTTCGGACATATTCACATGATAACGTGCGATAAATTTTTTGATGGCAAAGCGCGTCAGGCAACCTAATTTTGCACTAGCAAGTTTTCCCGCTAGATTTGATAGAAGATGCTGCGGAATTAAATTTTGTTGCCAGAGTTTCATACGGTATAATCGCCTATTAAAATGACGGCTAGGATATCACTTTGAAAATATATTTGGTAGGCGGTGCTGTACGTGATGAACTGTTGGGAAAACCCGTTCAAGAACGCGATTGGGTGGTGGTCGGCAGCACGCCAGAAGAAATGATCGCAAAGGGATATCAACCTGTCGGCAAAGATTTCCCTGTATTTTTGCATCCGAAAACACACGAAGAATATGCACTCGCGCGCACCGAACGCAAAACTGGCAAAGGCTATAAAGGTTTTCATTTTTATGCGACGCCCGATGTGACATTAATTGACGATTTAATTCGCCGCGATTTAACGATTAACGCGATGGCGAAACATAAAATCACGGGCGAAATTATTGATCCGCACGGTGGTCGAAATGATTTGGCGAAAAAAATACTGCGACATGTATCACCGGCTTTTGCAGAAGATCCTGTGCGCATTTTGCGCGTCGCGCGATTTGCGTCTATGCTGCCTGATTTTACAGTGGATCCATCGACAAATGAATTAATGCGCCAAATGGTAAAATCTGGCGAAGTCGACGCATTAGTTGCCGAACGCGTTTGGAAAGAATTATCACGTGCCTTGTTAACTGAAAATCCACAGCGATTTTTTGAAGTGTTAAAAAATTGTGATGCGCTTGGTATATTGTTTCCTGAATTTAGCCCTAAATTAAAATGGGAATTGAATTTATTTGCCTTAAATCATGCGATAAAAATGACTGGGGATGGTACCGTACGATTTGCAGCGTTATTACATCACTTATCGCGCGATGAGATTCAATCGATTTGTAAACGTTTTCGTGTGCCGAGCGAATTTTCTGAGCTTGCATTGTTGCTTGCGAAATTTTTTGATGCTTATCAAAAATTAGATCCAAAAAATCCAGAACAATTATTATTTATTTTAAAATCCATAGACGCGTTTCGACGACCTGAACGATTTAACGCGTGGATGATGACGTGTCATGCAATCGATGCAACACACAATCACGCGAAAATTTTATTATGCGCATTGCATGCGGCAAAAACAGTCGATTTGCAACCATTGCTCGATCAAAAAATTCAAGGAAAAGCATTTGCAGATGCACTGCATGAATTGCAACTCGATGCGATAGCCAAATTGAAATAATCGCGTTCTTGCCTAACCTAAATTTCTAGCGCAAAATGTTATTCGACTCAATCGAGGATGGAACGAGTGAATTCGCTTTTAAAACGGTCTTTTTGTTTCCTCTGTATCTGCCTTATTTCATTCAATGTCTTCGCAGGACCATGGTTATTACCAGGCAATTTATCGGTTAAAAGTGATATTGATTTATTAGCGGATGCGGGATTAATTAAAGCGCCGGTCATGACATGGCCGATCGCGTGGGTGAATATTGGTCCGGAATTATTATCACCGGAAACCAAGGCAAAACTCCCCAAAGAACCCGAATATGTTCAACAAGCATATCAACGTATTGTTGCGTTGTATGAACAAAGTTATCAGCCTTACAAAGCACAAACGGCCGCTTATGCTGCCGGCAGCAATCGATTAAATCCGTTCCGCACTTTTCAATACGAACCTTATGCCGATTTTGCCAGCGGTGTTTCTGCGGCTTATCAATCGAAACACGCTGCCGGCAGTATTAATGTGAGTTATTACGATGCGCCCCATAAAAGTTACAGCAATCCTGTGCACCTTGATAATTCCTACGCATATTTATTATTGGGAAATTGGGCGATTGGTTTTGATCAGTTTAATCGGTGGTGGGGGCCGGGGTATTCGGATAGTTTGATTTTATCCACTAATGCTCCACCGCTGCCAACATTTACCATACAACGACTTCGTGCCCTTGCTCCCACTATTAAGTGGCTTCATTGGTTAGGCCCATGGTCTCTTACTTCCTCTCTAGCCGTGTTAGGAGATCCTCGTCCTCAACCTAATACACTTGCCTGGAATACAGATTTTTCTTTCAGACCAACCAACGGATTGCAGTTTGATATCGCAAGAGTTTCGCTATTGTCAGGATCAAATCGTCCTCTAAATGGGAAGATGTTATGGAACTTGTTAACTTTACAAGGTGCCGGTGCCTGTGATCCTCCACACAGCACAAGCTATTGTCATAATTATGCGCCTGGAAAAGAGCATTTTGAGATAACAGTACGTGGGAATTTGTATAGTCGTTGGAAAGTTCCCTTGAATTTATTTCTGCAAACTATTTTTAATGACAATATACCATACAGTCATTATCCAGTTATGTCGCATTTACCTTTGCCAGCAAAAACTGCTTTTTTGGCAGGCGCAAGTACTTGGAAGCAAATACATATTGGATTATTACGGTTATATGCGGAATACGAATATACATTTGAAAATGACTATTGGTTCTGGGGCTGGAGACAGGATGGTATTTATGAAGACGAAGGTTATCCTTATACCTATGGTGGTAGAATTTTAGGAAGCTCACTTGGCAATGAAGCTATTGGATACACTTTAGGTGCCATATTAAATGAGGTTTCTGGGAATAGCGATACTTTTAATTTACGATACTTAGAGCTTAATGCGGATAACCAAACAGGCTACACCTACTCGTTTAAACGTCAGAATGTTATTTGGGCTTCCTTTGGCAGAACGATTGTGCTGCTACATCACCTTGGTTCGCTGACACCTGAATTAGGGTATTTAATATCACTTAGCAACAATGCGTTATCATCGGGGTTTTCGGCCACTATTACATGGTCCAAAAATTTTTAAATTTTAAATATCAGGAGGTATTAATATGTTATATCGATTTCTGCCTCATACGCTAAAATGCTATTCCAAAAAAGCACTTCCCATTGATGAAAGAAAAATATTACCTGACGTGATTGTAACTCTTACCACAATACCCGCACGAATTGATAAGATATGGCCAACCCTTAATTCAATTCTGTTGCAATCCATTTTACCGAGCAAAGTCTATCTTTGGATCCCGAAATCTTATAAGCGTTTTAACGGTATTTCTATAAAAAAAATACCGGATTTTTTAATAAATCACCCGTTAATTGAGGTTCGATTTATTGATGAGGATTATGGCCCTGCAACTAAATTATTACCTTGTTTTAAAATGCCAATACCTCCTGATACAAAAATTATAGTTATTGATGATGATTGTGTGTATGCACCCAATGTTATTTCTAAGTTAAATAAATATGCTGAAAGAAATCCAAATTCAGCGATTACTTTTGTAGGAAGCGATATTATTTCAGGAGTGGGGAAAAAATATGAGAACAGTTTACGTGGGAAGAGAGTTGATATTTTACATGGTTATGGAAGCTATTTAGTAAAACCAAAGTTTTTTTCTGACGATGTTTTTGCTTATCCTGAAAACCACCCGGAATTTTTCTTTGAAGACGATGCTTGGATCAGCGGGAATTTACGAAAAACACAAACAAAAATTTTAATCCCGCCAAATTTATGGCGCTGTAGAGTATCAAGTAAACAAAACAAAATCCTAAGTCATAAAAGAACAAAGTCACATGCGCTTTGTAAAAACGAAAATCAAGATGGAATAAATTTGATTAAGTCATGGCTTTACTTTCAAGCATTAAAAAATGATTAAATTATTGTTTTCCTACCTAACTGGCGCATTATTGACCGGGTTAGTCGGTATTCTGTCAACTTTTCTATTAACGCGCATGCTATCACCTGCTGCTTATGGCGAAGGCATGTTATTTATTTCCACTTTAGAATGCTTATTTTTTTTATGTAATGTCGGCATGGATCAAGTATTTGTCAGGCATTTTTATGAGCCAATCTATCGGCACAAATTACCACTGTTGCTTTATCGTTGCATCGCTTTAGTCCTGCTTAACACAATTTTAATATTTCTCATTTTAGCGTTGACCGGTGTTACAAAATCACTCTTCACTGCATTTCATATCTCCTATTCCTCAAGTTGGTTATATTGTTTATTGATTGGTACTTTATTGTTTGTGTTTTTACGATTTGCTCAATTAATTCCGAGGTTATTGGAAAATCCAAAAATTTATTCGGCCGCCAATTTTACAAGAGGAGGTTTTTTTCTAGGAAGTGCCTTACTGTTTATCTATAGTGGTCACAAAAATGCGAATATTATTATTTATGCTGAACTCATTGCAATGACTACCGTGGTATGCTTGCTAATCATCACCTATCATAAACAATGGAACCCGTTGTCTATTAGTTGCCATGAACTATTCGAACGGACTGAAAGTAAAAGTTTTTTATGTTATGGATTTCCATTTATTTTTTCTTTGAGCTTAACTTGGGTATTCAATAATATCGACAAGTTTATGTTGCTGAAGTGGTCTAACCTTCATGAGTTAGGCATTTATACTGCTGCCTTTGCCCTTGCTTCTCCACTTGTGATGCTGCAAAGTGTTTTTACAACTGCATGGGCACCGAAAATGAATCAACTGATGATATCCGGTGCAGAACAAGCCAAACATACATTGAGCAAAACCTTTCGCAATACAGCTTGGATACTCACGCTAGGCGCTTTAGCACTGATTTTATTGAAACACATTATCGTCTTATTTTTAGGGCCTAAATTCCGAAGTGCATCTGATATTTTCCCTTGGCTATTATTTATGCCTTATTTTTACGCATTATCTGAAATCACTGTTGCTGGGATTGTTAAATTTAAAAAAAGTATTTGGAATATTCCGATATCCCTAATATGCTTGGCCACTAATTTGATTGGATGTTATTTTTTAATCCCAAGATTTGGCGCGAAGGGTGCGGCGATCGCCGTTGCAATGAGTTTCGCCTTGTTTTTTATTTTGAGAACGGGCATTGCGTTTAAATACTATCGTTTTAAAATCAGTTATCTTGAGCTTGTTCTCTCTGTGTGTATACTGTTTTTTATCATAGATAATTACTTATAATTAAATAAAAACACTAATTAGAAAATATTGAGGTTTTTTATGAAGGAAAAAATAATTGCTTCGTTAGCTTCAATCCCACAAAGAATAGACGCACTGGAAAAAGTCATTAATTCCATCATTGATCAATTCGATATCGTTAACGTATATCTAAATGGTTACCTTAAAGTTCCACATTTTCTATACCACAATAAAATCCAAATCTTTGCTTCTGATGTATATGGAAACATTGGAGACATCGGAAAATTTTTTCCACTTCAAGACTGTTCGGGTTATCTATTCACTTTGGATGATGATTTATTATACCCAGCAGATTATGCAAAAATAATGATTTCGAAAATATGTCAATACAATCATTCAGCTTTTGTGTGCGTTCATGCCAATACATTACCCAAAAATTTAATATTACATTCCTACTATAAAGATAAAAAAATGACTCTTTTTTCAAAGAAACGGTGGCAGGATATGAAGGTGAATATACCAGGGACAGGGACACTTGCCTTTCATTCATCGTTATACAAAGTCAACATGGAAGATTTCCCCTTGCCAAATATGACTGATATTTGGCTTTATAAAATTTCAAAAGAAAGAAATATTCCTGTCATATGCATCAAGAGAAAACGACGCTGGATAACCTCTTTGATCCACGGGGAAGATCAATATTCAATTTCTGGAAGAACGCGAAATCAAGATGAACAAATCACACAAATTGTGAATAAAATATCTAGCAATAACGAGATATTTGTATAAAAATGAGGAATTATTTTAACTTGTGTTTAAGAGACTATCCATGTTAAGAAACCTAAAAATAAAATTATTAATGACATTGGATCATTTTTTTTATGCACGAAAATTATTTAACCCTCCACCTAAACTGACAATAAAAAACAATAGTGATATAAGTCTTCACGGAGTGGGGAATTATAAACCTGTGATAATACACTTTCCCGGAAAATATTTTTCATGGATTAGAAAAAATATAGATTTGGTAGATAGTAACTATCGGTTTAATATCAAACCCAACTCCTCAATTCATATTTTACAAATAAATAACTATTCGAATACTGATAAATATGAGAATCCAGGAGAATACTTTCTTAACAAAAACCAAGTGCCATACAGCACATTAGGAAAAAATATTAGTCGTGATAAGTGGAAAAACTCCATAAAAATAGAGTTGCTATATAATTTGTTACGGGAAATAAAAATAACCGATCCTAGAAAAAAGTATTTTTTATTCTTTGATTCTGCTGATGCTATCTTGTTACAGTCTCCAGAGATCTTGATCCAATCGTTGTTAGAGTATAAGTGCGAGATCCTATTTGGCATGGATAAAGCGATGTATAATGGCTCTTCCTTTTACAATAATCTGTTCAGCCTACCAGGATATATGGCTAAATATTATTATGATAACTACAGATTTTTAAATAGCGGCTTAGTATTTGGAAAAATTGATACTATGCTCACTGTTTTGAATGATATAATTACTGATTTTAAACATATAAAGCCAAATTTAAGAAAAAAATCAGATCAATATTATTTTCATGAAATCCGATTTAAATATTATGAAACAATTGGTATTGACTACAAAAGAAAATATTTTTTAAATGTTTTACCACACAAAAGTCCTTTTGAGCATTACCAATGCCAGGTGTCATAACAGAAATTGATGTAACATGCTAAAAATTATGTAACAACTCATCTCCTAAATAAAAGCGTGCTGGCGTACTTGAGATCGAGAATCGTAGTTCAAAGCGCTTATAAAAAAACATTCTTTTGAAGATTCAATTGACCATTGAACTTTTTCATTCCATTAGGATTAATAGGTCGTCTAAATAGATTACGCAAAAAAAGCAACACCGTATTTACGTCCCTATATAAAAAATAAGGACACTTATATCTTAGATTGACAATCGTTGCTGATTTATCATTTGGTATAGCACTTGTTATGTTGTAATTTGAGTTTATTTTTTTTAAACCCATTTTTTTAAATCTTTTAATAATATCATTATCTTCCTTATCAGACCCCAATAAACCTTCATCATATCCGCTGATTTTTAAAAAGTCAGATTTTTTTGATGCAATGCGACCATATGTGCCAACATGCTTTGGAAATAATTTATCGTCGGTTGTTTCATGTAAAAAAATATTTTGATTGTCATCAAAAGCATCTAAAATATTTTGTATGTTTATTTCCGTAATAAAATTATCACCATCTAGATTATATACGATATCGCCATTCCCTACTCTATGTGCCAAATTTTTGGCAATAGCACAATGAAAATATTTTGGTTCTTTTGTGTAAAAATATCGAAGTATCCCCTGTTCAATATATTTTTGAAAATGACTGATAATATACTCATGCAATCCATCTTGAGAATTATAATTAACCAAGGATAAATTCACCCCTTCAAACTTTTCAATTACCGCAAGATTATGAGGCAATGTGTCTTGTAACTGAAAGAGACGATTCATACAGGTTGTACAAAAAGATAGTTTAACCATAACATTTAATCCTACGAGGATGCTTATTTAGGTAATATTTATTCCATTTCGCATTGACAGAAATTGATAATTCTTTTTTTTTAAATAGCCAATCCATTTTTTTAATCCACAAAATGCATAGTTTCCTGTATTTAAATAACAATCAAACCGAATGCCCGTTTTTGACATATCAATAAATTCCCATGGATGCATGTACAACACAAGATCTTTCATTTTTTTTAATCGGAAGCGCGTTAAAAAAAACGGGAGACGGAAACAAATACAACACAAAGAAACAACGATGCGCTGAATGCCTGGCATTGTTCTCATGTTAAAACGGTGGGATCTTTTATATTGAGCAAGCGAGGAATCAATCTGAAATCCTTGCTGTATCAAAATGGGTAAAAAAGCATCTGGAAAAGTCAAATTTGGAGCTCTGAAGGAAATGACAGGTGTATACTGTCGTAATATGTCGGATGCAGTTTTAATTTCATATTCCGCTTCTTCATAAGACATCTCATCAAAGCGACGATGTGTATATCCATGACAACCTAGCTCATGTCCTTCGTTCACTATTCGATGCATTATTTCCGGGAACTGTTCTGCCATTTTTCCAGTGCAAAAAAAAGTAGCTGAAATTTTTTCTTCCGCAAATAAATCTAACAATTTTGGCATGCCATACGTCATGCCATTCATTGTAGAAAGATAGGGTGGGCAATCTTGCTCAACATCAACAGTGATCATCACTTTTTTCATGAAGCACAATCCATTTCTAATTTAACGTTAAGCAAAGCAGAAACTTTTTGAGGAGTATATCGTAAAGATTTTTGATGCGCGTTTTTTTTTATTATTATTTTACTTTCTTCTGACATTTGCATAACCTCATTCATGGCCTGCAATAGTGCTTCGCTATTTTCTTTTTCAAATAACATACCATCAAATCTATCTGCAATAATTTCTTGTGGACCTGCACAATTGCTGGCAACAACAATCATTGAAGCCTGCATCGCTTCGATAATGATTTTTCCAAATCCCTCAGAACGCGATGGCACTATGCAAGCGATTGCATCAGAGCCGATTAACGTTGGATTTTCCAAAAAACCTGGAAGTAAAACTTTTTCTTCCAGCTTTAAAGATCGAATTAATTTTTTTAGAAAACAATCTTGTGGGCCATTGCCTATAATAACAAGCTTAACATCAGGATAAATTTTAGAAAAAACAGCAAACGTTTTTATTAAAAAATCAAACCCTTTTATATATCCCAATCTGCCTGCTGCCAAAAAGAATGTCTGCTTCTTTAAATGACGAGAGAGCGAACTTTCTTCAAAGACGTTAGGAAATGCCAATGGATCTGAAGCGCAAATAGGCAAGAAGAAAGATTTTTTTATACCATCACTATTTACCGCAGCCAACTCAGTTATCAATGTTTGATTTACTACAAACAAGCAATCTGTTCGATTAATAAGTGATTTTAAACCCAAGTCTAAAAAAAATGAAATAAATTTATAGAAAACCCTACCACGAAAAATAGCCGAAAAGTAACCGGGATTTGCATGTGAGCCGAAACGAGTACACCACTTAAATTTTTTCTTACGCATGGAAAGCAGAGCCAGAAAACAAAGCAAAAATGCGCTCATTGGGCCGTAGGCGTAGGTAATGATTATATCTGGATTTTCATTTTTTAAAAAATGCCGCATCCTGTAGGCATAGTAAAAGAATAAAAATGGTTTTAATATTTTAGCAAAAACATTATTTGACTTAAAAATGAAAATCCAAAAACGGCTATTTTTTGATTTTTCTAGATTTACAGTATCAGTATACAACTCTCCTGCATGAATAAATGGACAAACTACATGCTCAAAACCTTTGCTTAAATATGGATAAATATCCAGCAAAAACTTTTCTTCACCGCCAAGCCTTAACGATGGAATAATATGTAGAATTTTTTTCATCACAGTGCCGCATTTTATTAAAAGGTATAACGAGCGCTTACTAAAAAATTTTCACCATGATGAAGCGCATGAAAAGAAAATTCTTTATTTAACGTTAGATTAATACGCTTATCACCGACACTTAACAAACATGGATTTACTTTAAATAATCTACCACGCCATGACGAGTAATTCGTTAAGTGGTTAACACCGAATTTGGTTTCCAGAATAACATAATCATTTTTCGATTTAATACGTGTACTATTTACTGAAGCTCCTCCGCCACTTAAGAAAAACATGAGAGCAAAGCAAGGCAAATACATGTTTTAAGCGCTCCATCAGTTGCATCCATTTCTTTCAATTCTATCAATCGTGCAGTGACAAATACACATTTTAATTTGCATTAATTAACGACGATCTATACTATCGTTGGCATTCAAGGAGGGTTTTGTCTGCATGAAACTGATTGATGTCTATTTATTAACTGGATACTTTCTTATAGCATCCATTTTTATCCTTCTTATTGGAAAAACGAGAAAGGCAAATAAAGTAAAATATACAATATGTTTCAATACTCTCGTTTTATTCGCTTTAATTTTATTGTATAGCCTAAAAACAAAAAATGAGATTCTATTAGTTGTAGCTAGCTGGGCACCTCTATTTCTCATTTTTTATTTTTACAAAACTGCCGGGCTACTCAGTCGTTCATTTTACAATGACACGTTTGACAAATTAATTATCGATTTTGAAAAAAAAATATTTGGTAATTACAATCCCTGCATATGGTTAAGTAATAAACTTAACTTTTATTGGTTATCAGAATACCTTCATCTTTGTTACTTTTCTTATTTTTTGTTACTTTATGGGACTCCATTCTATTTTTATTTTAAACACGATTATAACTTATTTTATCAACTTGAATTTGCTGAACTATTGGTATTATTACAAAGCTTTTTAATTCATAGTATGATTCCTGTATTAAGTCCAAGGACAATTTTCGAAAAAATTCCGTCTTCGTTAAGAACAGGATCGATTTACCGTTTGGTCCATTATGCAGTCGAAAATGGCTCAGCTGATGGTACCGCATTCCCCAGCACACACGTCGGAATAGGAATGCTTGTAATTCTTACTTCGTTATATTTTCATACCTCCTTTTTCTTTTTATTGTTGCCTTTTGCTCTTGGTTTAGTTCTATCTACAATTTATGGCAGATTTCACTATGTTACTGATCTCATGGGCGGAGTTATCATGGCATCCATTTCTTTTTTCATGGTTTATCACTAACTGCGCGATGAGTGTATTCGAGAATAATCATTAGAATTTTATCTAAAATATTTTTTGGAACCAAATATCTTAAACACATTAAAATTTGCAATCTCTTTGGAAAAATGATGAAGTAATTATTTTTTTTGATGCCATTTTTAATTTTCGCAACCGCTTCAGTATCCGATAAACAAAACGGTTTTGGATCATTTACTTTTCGTGACAATGGCGTATCAATAAATCCCGGCAACACGATTGTGGTTGAAATTCCCTGCTTTTTTAAAATAGGTCTTAATCCTTCAAAAAACCGAGTCAGCGCGGCTTTTGATGCACTATAAGCGGGATCTTGTGGCAATCCAATTTGCTGAGCAAGCGAAGACGTGATAACAATTCGACCTTTCTTCGTTTTTAATCCCGGTATTAATGGAAAAATGGTTTTGATAGGACCCAAGAAATTGATATCCATGATTTTTTTAATCTGATCAATTTTGTCTGTTTGATTCTCTTGAAATGTTTCTAATAAATTAATACCGGCGTTGGCAAACACCAAATCAAACGCAAACATATCCGAGATTTTTAACATTAAATTTTCAAAATGTTGATCTGTAATATCACACAAGAAACACTGTGCTACAGCTCCTTTTGATATACAAACTTGCGTGGTATCATTCAAATGAGCTTCGTTTCTTCCCAAAAGAATTAAGGTATTTTCTGCATTCGCATAACTGATTGCCAGCGCCTTGCCCAAACCGCTACTTGCGCCAGTTATTAAAATATTCATTCTGCGAATCCTTTAATTAATTTCTTTCTTTAAAAGTACCATTCCGCCTTCATATTCGAACAACGGATGATTCGGAATATTTAAATGTTGGATCGCTACAAATCCAAGTAATTTTAGTGCATTTAAAACAAGTTTATTTCCATTCCAAACATGTGCCGATAAACTTCCAAAACTTTTTTCTTGAGCAATTTTTTCAATTTTTCTACATAAATTAAAACCAACTGTTATATGTCGATAACTCGGAAGAACTGACAGGGTATGAATATACAACGAATTAGGGATTCTCGAATTTAAATAAGGTTCTATCACTTTCAATTTTTCTTCCGCAATAAAAGTAGCCATGATTTCAGATAATTGATGCTCCTCAGCAGAATAAAAATTACTCGCCGCAACGATTTTTCCATCATCTTCGGCAACTAAAAAATTTTCATAATAAAGAGGGGTGGTTTCATCATTTAAGATCATTTCAATAAGATCAGCCGATGTCATCTCCTCAACCAAATCTTCAACCAAAAAATGGGTAATACCACCCGATGCCATTTCAACAAATTTAACAATATGCTGAATATCATCAATGCGTGCAGAACGTATTATGTTCGTCATTTATTCCTCACCCTCTGAATTTAACTTTCTATATAAATACGTACTTACAAATTGAATAGTCGCACCGTTGGCAATTTCATCGAACGGTAGATCAACCCCTAATTCCCCTTCGACTTCCATATTAATTTCGACGGCAATAACTGAATCAATTCCTAAATTTTGCAATGGAGCATCAAGAGGTAAGGCACTTGGTGGCAATCTACAAACCGAAGATATAGTGGAAACAATAAATTTTTGAATTTGTTCTATATTCTTTATTTTAGTCACAATAAATAATCCTTATGACCGCATTCATCTGATTGTAGTGATCACCAAATCATAATACACATTAATGATAACTTGTTTTTATTAATTATTTATTTCAACGAATTTTTGACCGATATCTTCATAAAGTATCCTGCATAAATTTCTTTGAATCTTACCACTTGTCGTTTTTGGAAAATTTAGGAATTGATTCAGTTATTGCCGTCGAAATTAATATGGAAGTCGAAGGGGAATTAGGGGTTGATCTAC
>Ga0207150_1025_pt1 | contig 42073 bp, 46 predicted proteins | sample Alteio_BWMinHeat_32_FD_153526 | JGI IMG/M metagenome (GOLD analysis project Ga0207150, IMG submission 153526) | Enriched cells from forest soil in Barre Woods Harvard Forest LTER site, Petersham, Massachusetts, United States -... | ecosystem: Environmental > Terrestrial > Soil > Temperate forest >...
ACCGATATGGCTCAGTTGTCATTTGCACGTACATTAGGGGCGCAAATTGGACAAGCGATTGCATTGACAAATGCATTTTCTGAACGTAATAAACTACGAACACAAGCATTGTTAAATGATAAATTAGCAATGGTGGGAACATTGAGCGCAGGCATTGCGCATGAAATTAATAATCCAACAGCCTGGATTCTAGCAAATTTGAATTTTCTCAAGGCGCATGTCAACACATTGTATGAAGACGCGGCTCCATCACAGAAGAATATAATTTCAAAATTTGAAGAAGTTGTTAATGAATCTATTGAAGGCGCCACTCGAATTAGCGATATTGTTCGTGATTTGAAGGGATTTGCTCGCGTTAATGAAATAGAAGTTACACCCATCGATCTCCACGATGTTTTGAATGCTGTGATTAATATGGCATCGCCTAGTTTTAAATTTCACGCAACAATAGAAAGAAACTTTGCAGACAATTTACCCAAATTAATGGTGAGTAGCGGTAAAACTCACCAGATTTTTTTAAATTTAATGATGAATGCGGCACAAGCAATTCCAGAAGGTGACCTTGAAAAAAATAAAATTAGTATCGCTACGCACTTGGATGGTGATTTTATTCGAGTGGATATTAGCGACTCTGGTTCAGGAATTCCACCTGAAACGCTACCCCATATTTTCGAACCTTTTTTTACCACTAAGAAAGTGGGACAGGGAACCGGTTTAGGTTTGTCTATTTGTCACGATATTATTTATAAATTGGGCGGAAAAATAGTGGTGCAAAGTATCGTTGGAAAAGGCAGCACTTTTTCAGTTTATTTTCCGATGCAATTAGCTGCCAAAGAAGAGATAAAAAAAGATAAGAAAGAATCAGTATTAAATATCGGACGTAAGAAAATTCTCATTGTTGATGATGAAGAAAATATATTAAAAAGCTTAAAACGATTATTGCAAGATGAGCACGATGTTACTACCACTACCAGTGGCAAATCGACAATGCAATTACTTGCAAAAAATGCAAGCGCATTTGACATTATACTCATAGATCTCATGATGCCGGAAATTTCTGGTGCTGATTTATATCGCATGATTGAAGAAAAATATCCTGCATTATCAAAATCTATTATTTTTATGACAGGTGGCGCTTATACGTCCGAACTGAAACATTTTTTAGAAACAGTGAAAAATCAACGTTTGGATAAACCGTTTAAAAAAGAAGTATTAGAGGCGGCGATAACAAAATTATAACGAAGGTTAGTATGTATATTGACACTAATTTTTTTGTACAAGGCCCAATTCCTGTCAATGCAGTCGTCGGCGTATTTAATTATAGCCTGGTTGGCATGACGTTTTTAATTGCATTGTTGGCCTCCTATGTGGGATTGGATTTGATTGGACAGTTGCGTGCTGAAAAAAACGCTGCATTGAAAGTTTGTTGGCAGATCGGCAGCGCCATTGTTATTGGCGTAGGCATTTGGTCCATGCACTTTATTGGTATAATGTCATTGCACTTATCAGTTCCAGTAGAATTTGATTTGTTTTGGACGATTGGATCACTCGTCATTGCTATTATCATTGTGTGGCTCGCATTTTTTTTCTTGCGTAATGAACAGGCATCAAAATTACGCTTGTTTTTCGGCAGTATTGTCCTGAGTTTCGCAGTTATCATCACGCATTACAGTGGCATGGAAGGTTTGGAAGTGCGGATAGATGTTCTGTACTCACCACTATTGTTTTTCCTCTCTATAGCGACTGCTGTTCTGGGAATTGCAATTGCATTGTGGATGGCGTTTCAAATCAACATAAAGTCTGTGAATAGACAATTGATTCAAAATATTTTGAGTGCGTTGATCATGGCTGTTGCTATGTTTGGAATGTATTATATCAGCATGAAAGCAGCGGTATTTGTGCCACGCGCGGAACCATTCAGTGGTACCGTCGAAGCTGCTTCACATGTTGAGTTGGCCATTGCCATTGCTGAAATTATCGGCATTATTTTTTTCATTTCGATAGTCATTTCAAATTATCGACAATTGCGCATGAATGCTGAACTTCATAACCAACAAATAAAATATGTGACTGATTTAGAAAAAGGCATTGCAATAAAGACTGAAGATGTGGTGAAAAAAAATAAACAACTATCCGATGTTTTAAGGCATGTCAATGAGATGCAAGCTCAGTTACTTCAGTCCGAAAAAATGGCAACCGTAGGTCAATTAGCCGCTGGTATTGCGCATGAAATCAATAATCCGCTCAGTTATGTCGTCAGCAATATTAGTACATTAGAAAAACGCGTATTAAAACTAAATATAAATAATGATATATCTGAGATTTTTCATGAAACCGAAGAAGGTTTATCGCGGATACAGAAAATTATCAATAGCCTTAAAATATTTTCTAGTGGTGGTGAAGATCTGTCAGAGAAAAAAAATGTGAATGTCTGCATAGAATCAGCCGTTGCTTTGTCATGGAATGTATTAAAAAATAAATGCGTGCTTCATAAAAATTTTGGCAATTTACCTGATATTTTTTGCAACGCACAACAATTAGAAGTTATTTTTATGAATTTGTTGATCAATGCAGCGGAATCGATAACAGATTCTGGAGAAATCACGGTTGTATCCACTGTCAATGATGCCGAAATTCAAATCAGTGTCAGTGATAATGGTTCAGGTATTTCGCCTGATCATTTACCCCGTATTTTTGAGCCATTTTTTACAACCAAACTCGTAGGGCAGTCTTCAGGATTGGGGCTAACAGTGAGTTATAATATTGTAAAAATACATGGTGGTACCATTACCGTGGATAGCACCGTCGGAAAAGGATCCACCTTCATTGTGCATCTACCTATTCAATTCACTGATCAAAATAAAAAAACACTCGGGAATCGAAAAAGAATTTTAATCGTTGATGATGAAGTGCATTTATTACGTAGTTTGAAACGATTATTGGAAGATGACTATGATGTCATTACTGCAGTTGGTGGAAAAACAGCAATAGAATTACTTGCAAAAGATAACGCTGAATATAATGCTATTTTAATTGATCTGATGATGCCTGACATGACCGGTGCTGATTTATATCAATATATCGCTATGCAATATCCTCAAGTTTTGCACGCGATTATCTTTATGAGCGGCGGTGTTCCCAACGCTGTTAAAGATTTTTTGAACAGTGTTGAGAATCCGTTTCTTGAAAAGCCATTTAAAAAGGAAGAAATAATTTCGGCGATTGAGAAAATTAAGTAAGGATGATTCAAATGTATATTGATATGAATCTTTTTCAATATGGTCCCATACCATCTAACGCGGTGAGTGGAACCTATGACTATAGTTTGGTTACATTATCCTTTTTTATCGCTGTATTAGCCTCCTATATCGCATTAGATTTAGCTGGCCGTTTGCGTAGTGAAATAAAAAATACTCTTAAAGTGAGTTGGTTGATTGGCGGAGCGGTAGTGATGGGCACCAGTATTTGGTCCATGCATTTTATTGGCATGCTGGCATTCACACTCCCCATCCCCATGTATTTTGATATGTTTTGGACGATTGCCTCTTTAATCATCGCAATTCTTTCTTCTGGATTTGCACTATTTATGGTGCGAAACGAAATGCAATCTAATACACGATTAGTTCTTGCCGGTATCTTTTTAGGATTAGGTATTGTCACCATGCATTATACTGGCATGGAAGCGATGGAGATAAATATCGATATTCTTTATTTCCGAGGACTATTTCTTCTATCAGTTATCATCGCGATTGTTGCTTCTGAAATAGCGCTTTGGCTTTTATTGCAAAGTAATCGAGGGTCGATCCAACAACAGATGCGCCTAAAAATTCTCGGTGCTTTGGTGATGGGCGCTGCAATTTGTGGCATGCACTATACGGGTATGGCATCGGCTGTATTTATTCCCCGCATAGAAAATATTCCAGGTGCTACTTATCTCATTGAACATCATGGTCTCACCCCCTACGTTGCTTTGATCACAGGCGCAGTGATTGGTATTGCTTTGATTTTTTCTAATTATCGACAATTGGTTCTATTGTCTACTGCACTTGAAAATACACATGCGATGCAAAATCAATTAGTTCAATCAGAAAAAATGGCCATGGTGGGGCAGTTGGCCGCAGGTGTTGCACATGAGGTTAATAATCCGATTTCATGGATACTGGGTAATTTAAATTATCTCAACGATAATTTAGGTAAACTGCGTGAAAGAAGAAGTCCAGCACTTGAAAATAATATTTTAAAATTCGAAGAAGTAATCACTGAATCTATTCATGGGGGTATGCGCATTCGTGATATTGTGCGTGATTTAAAAGTGTTTTCACGAACAGATTCAATCATCGAACAGATTGTTAATATTCACGATATTTTAGATTCAGCGATTAACATGGCAATGCCCAGTTTTAAATATCGCGTTACGATAGAAAAAAACTTTTGTGACTATCTGCCGCAATTAATGGCTAACAATGGAAAATTACATCAGGTGTTTTTAAATATGATTGTGAATGCTGCACAATCGATGAATGAAGAAGATCTGCAAAGTAATAAAATCATGATTACCACACGCTGTGAAAATAGCCTGATTCAAATTGATATCAGTGATACGGGTTCGGGCATACCGAAAGAGATTTTAACCCGTATTTTTGAACCTTTTTTTACAACAAAACCGTTGGGTGAAGGTACAGGGCTTGGTTTATCGATTTGCTATGAAATTATTCGGAAATTAGGTGGAAAAATAACGGTGGATAGTACTGTTGGCGTAGGGACTACTTTTTCTATTTATTTGCCGGTGAAAAATTAGGAATATTATGCAAAACACTTTACTACTCGTCGACGATGAACCTAATATTTTGCGATCATTGACACGATTATTCAATGATAATGGTTATCGTGTTTTAACTGCTAACAGCGGAAAAGAAGCGCTTGAATTACTGGTTAATGAAAAAGTGCAGGTTATTATTTCTGACCAACGTATGCCTTATATGATAGGTTCACAATTATTGGCTGAAGTTCGACAATTGTATCCCGAAACCGTTCGATTGATATTAAGTGGATATGCTGATTTTAACGCCGTGCAAAGCGCAATCAATGAAGGTGCCATTTTTAAATTTCTCACCAAGCCGTGGAATGATGAATCATTATTAAACGATGTCAGTGATGCATTTAAAAAATATGAAGAGCAAAAAAAAGCAGAAGAAAACGAGCGCGAACTTGAAAAATTAATGTATCAGGATAAATTAACCGGTCTTGGTAATCGACTGTCTTTTTCTCAAAATTTATTTTCAGTGATTGCAAAAGCGGAAAAAAATAGGCCAAAATTCGCGCTTTTGATTATTGATGTTGATCGTTTTGAAACAATTAATGATACGTTGGGTGTTGAAAACGGTGATAAGGTGTTAAAAGAAATCGCACTGCGTTTATCACAAGTTGAGTTGAATCAAAGCAATGTTGCAAGACTAGGTAATAATCAATTTTCTCTTATTTATACGAATGGATTTGATCTGTCCGACGTTGATGCTTTTATTGAGAAAGTATTAGCAACATTAAAGCAACCGTTTATGATCACAGATACAAAATTATATATCACTGTAAGTATGGGCGTTAGCTGTTATCCACAACACGGTGAACATTCTGATGCACTCAGACGGTGCGCCAATCTCGCGTTGATGCATAGTAAAGCATCAGGAGGGAATAATGTTCAAATTTACGAGCCTAGTTTAAATCATGCAAAAGAAATATTAACACTTGAGACTGAATTACACGATGCGATAGAAAAAAAGGAATTTATTCTGTATTACCAACCGCTCATTAATATTGAGAGTGGAAAAATAATGGGTGCTGAAGCATTGTTACGGTGGCAACATCCAACACGTGGATTAGTGAGTCCGGATTTGTTTCTATCCTTATGCGAACAAACTGGTTTAATTGTAGATATCGGTGCCTATGTGCTACACACCGCGTGTGAACAAATGAAATCGTGGCATGCAATGGGTCATACGGAGCTCTGTGTTGCTGTCAATTTATCACAACGTCAATTTTCACATGTTGGATTAATAGAATTACTCAAAGCAGTTTTAAAGACAACGTCCATTTCTCCTGAAAATCTAGAATTAGAGATTACCGAAAGTATCTTGATGGAAAATACAGAACGTAACATAAAATTATTACAATCATTAAGAAATTTAGGTTTAAAATTGTCATTGGATGATTTTGGAACGGGCTATTCATCACTCAGTTATCTAAAACAATTTCCATTTAATGTATTAAAAATTGATAAATCATTTATTGATGATATTGCAATTTCAAAAGATAGCGAAGTGATCGTGTCGGCTATTATTGCTATGGCAAAAAGTTTGGGTTTAACTGTTATTGCTGAAGGGGTAGAAACAAAAGAACAGTTGGCAATATTAAAAGAAAAAAAGTGTGACATTATGCAGGGATACTTATTTAGTAGACCAGTGCTCGAATCAGAATTTTTGCAATTACTAAAGAACAATTGATTGGATAACGATAGTAAGAATTAGGTGATCAATCATGGATGTCGAAAAAAATGATATTGAGAAACAGTTATTGTCGATTGCGCACCGGTTTTTGTCTGAACTAGAAGCAGAACGCGCCGTACAGGCAATATCGTTAGACGCATCATTAGATCATGAGTTAGGCATTGATAGTTTAGGTAAAGTGGAATTATTGCATCGCATTGAAAATACGTTTTCAATTCACTTGCCAGAAAAAACATTAGCGGATGTGAAATCATTACGTGATTTAGTACCGCTCATTGAAAAAATAGCGTCGGAATCACCGATAAAAATAAAACCCGTTTATTCTCCTATTTTAGAATCCGTGTCTTTAAATTTTTCTTCAACTACTTTTTTAATCGACGCACTAAAAAGTTATGCATCAAAGCAACCCAATCGTCCACATATTTATTTACAAGATGAACAAGGTCACGAACAGATTATTCGATATGCAGAATTATTAGATGGCGCGAAAACGGTTGCGCGTGGGCTGCATCAGCGCGGGATTAAATCTGGCGAAACCATCGCGATTATGTTACCAACGACTGATGAATTTTTTTATGCTTTCCTAGGTATTCTTTTAGTGGGTGCTATTCCCGTTCCTATATATCCGCCGTTTCGCGCTGATCAAATTGAAGAATATGCTAAACGTGAAGCAAAAATTTTAAAGAATGCACAAGTGAGAATATTAATTACTTTTGCGCGCGTGAAAATATTGGGTGATATGTTAAAACCCTTCGTGCCTAGTTTGATAGAAGTAACAACGCTTGATAGCTTGCGTGTTAAAACGGGTTCTGTCCCAGAAATATCGATAAAACCGCATGATATTGCACTTATTCAATATACGTCTGGAAGCACGGGTGATCCTAAAGGTGTTGTGTTAACGCATGAAAATATGCTTTCAAATATGCATGCAATTAGAAAAAGCGTCGATATTCAACCCACGGATGTCAATGTCAGTTGGTTGCCATTGTATCATGACATGGGTTTGATGTGTTGGCTGGCAAGTATGTATTTCGGTATCCCACTAACCATTATGTCTCCGCTGATTTTTTTATCTCGACCTGAAAGATGGTTGTGGGCAATTCATTATCATCGCGCAACCATATCCGGCGCGCCTAATTTTGCGTATGAATTGTGTGTTAAAGAAATTAATCTAAAGGACATTCAGGGATTAGACTTAAGTTCATTACGATTTACATTTTGTGGTGCCGAAACCATTAATCCAAAAACCATTCATGCATTTATTGAAAAATTCAAACCATTTGGTTTTAAACCAGACTCTTTTGCGCCTGCTTATGGCTTAGCAGAATCAACGGTTGCACTCACCATTCCTACCAAAAAACGTTACCCGCTCATTGATAAAATTCAACGAGAAAAATTTGAAAAAGAAAATCGTGCAATACCTTCAGCCACTTCAAATGAAAGAGAATATTTAGAGTTTGTTGCCTGTGGAGAAATTATATCAGAACATTCGCTACGTATTGTTGATGATGCAGGTAATATATTAAATGATCGCATGGTTGGTAATATTCAATTTAGCGGACCTTCTGCAATGCAGGGATATTTTGACAATCCGGCAGCCACAGAAAAAGCAAAAGACAATTATTATTGGAATACCGGTGATTTAGGATACATGGCAGACAATGAACTTTTTGTCACTGGTCGAAAAAAGGATTTAATTATTAAAGCGGGTCGTAATATCTATCCTGAAGAAATTGAAGAAATTGTGAATCAAATTGCAGGAATTCAGAGCGGGGGTGTTATTGCCTTTGGTGTGAGTGATCAACGCACAGGAACAGAAAAATTGGTCATTGTCGCTGAAACATTTCAAACACAAAAAACAAAACGAGAAAAAATGCATGCTGAGATTATCAAACAAATGTCCTTGACGCTAGATATTCCTCCTGACGTCATTATTTTTGTTGCACCTCATACGATTCCTAAAACAGCCAGTGGAAAATTGCAACGATCCGAATGTAAGAAAAATTATGCAGAAGGAAAAATAAAGCATCGGCAGTTACCCGCAAAAGTGCAACTGATTAAATTGGGATTAAAAAGCATTAGTCAAAAAATGGAAAATGTGATAAAGACACTTTTAAAATTCATTTATGCAATTTATGTTGGAATAATATTATTAGTGACTACGCTGCCCGTGTTGGTGATTTTATTTTTAAGCCCACAAAAAATTGCTGCAAAAATATGTCGTTTTTGGGCGCGTTCTGTTTTTCGATTAATTTTCTGTCCGATTAAAATCAAAGGCCAACAATTGTTGCAGCACAATTATGCGGTAATTTACGTTGCTAATCATGCAAGCTATGCAGATGCGCTGCTTATATTGGGATTATTACCACCGGGTGTTGTTTTGACGGGTAAAAAAGAATTAATGCAATTTCCTCTTATCAACATATTCATAAAAAAACTTAAAATAATCACCGTCGATCGAATGGATTTTGAAAAAAGTCTCGAGGATAGAAAGTTAATTGAGGCCGCTATAAACAATGGAAAATCGGTATTGATATTTCCCGAAGGCACCATTACTTATGCCACTGGATTGCGCCCGTTTAAATTAGGCGCATTTCACTTATCCACTGAAACACAAACACCTATCTGTCCGATTGCTATTAATGGTACACGAAAAATTTTACGTGATGGTAGTTATTTTCCAACGCCCGGAAAAATTAATGTCACCATCGGAGAACTTATTTTTCCGAAAAAAAATGATTGGGATGAAGTGGTGCGACTACATGCTTCAGTGCGTTCTGAAATTGCAAAAAACTGCGGGGAATCGGTAATTGATTTGATTGGCGCGGAGCCTGCTGTAGAATAGTAATGGCCAAATAGCATGAAAAAAATGATAAATACAAAAAATAATTATGGTTGGATGGCGATATTTCTTCATTGGTTTATGGCCATTTTATTGCTATTACTGATCGGATTTGGATTGTACATGGTTGCACTTCCTGATGTCGGATTTAATTCTGAAAAAATTATTCTCATTATTTTTCATAAAGAAGTTGGCTTGATGATTCTTCCATTGGTATCGATTAGATTTATTTGGCGTCTAAATAATGTGATTCCTACATTATCTGCCCACCTACCAGATTGGCAAAAAATTGCGGCTCGTTTTGTGCATCTTTGTTTTTATGCACTTATGTTTGCAATGCCCATTACTGGATGGCTCATGACTTCTGCTGCGGGTATTCCCGTTACTTTTTTTAGGTTATTCACATTACCCGATTTAGTTTCGCAAAATTGGCATCTTTTTCAGATACTCATCGACATCCATAAATGGTTGGGCTACGTATTTTTATTCTTGATATTTATTCATGTGAGTGCTGCATTGAGGCATCACTTTGTTTTTAAGGATGATACTTTGAAAAAGATTTTGTAGTTCATCATGTAAAATTTTTGCTGTTGCCTGATTCGCTGCTATCACTCCAGCATAAGGTGTGTTTGTAGAAAGCGGTTCATTCACCGTCAATTCTTTTGATCCTATGACTTGATTATCAGATCCATCACTCAATTGAAAACGAATGCTAAGTCGTAACATTGCTGGTTGTGACGTATAATCCTGCAATAATTCCAGAATTTGTGTTCTAAGCACATAAGTGTAATGTCTGCTGTAAGGCGGTGTAACAATTGTATTGAAATAATGCGTATTTTGCAGTGTTTTTACTATCAATGGTTGAATCATTTTTGCAGGCGTTTCACCCCATTCGTTTTGGCTGAAATAAGCGATTTTGTAAGGTTGTGTTGTATAAGCCATTTGTGTCGTATTATAAATTGCTTTGGTTTCTGGCGGTAATATTAATAATGTCACTGCGTGTGTTTGTTCTTTTGGAATGTTAGTAGGAATTTTATCGATTACATATTTTTTCGTTTCTAGATTAACAGGTGAAAATAGTGTGCAGCTTGTTAACATCATAATACTCAAAAAAACAAAAACATTTTTAATAATCATTATTGTATTGAGTTTCATTTGTTTTCGCCCGGACCCGGTGTTGATGGTTTTGTTCCACGGATTAATACTGATGGATCGTGATTGATTTTACTCACCACATTTTTTAATGAATTAGACAAATCATTCAAATTGGAAAGTGAATCATAGGCTTCTGGCAAAATTTGTGTTTGTAGCATTTTTAATGTGTGATTGCCGGATTTTAGAAAGGGTACAAATTCACTACTAGCGCTTGCTGTATTTATAACGATGGTATTTAATTTTTTGTTATTATTTGCAAGTATAGTTGTCACTATTTGTAAATTATTTATTAATTTTTTAAATGACGCGATCGTTTTGTTATCCAAAATATTTAACAGTAAAGTGGAAATAGCTTGAAGACTTTTATTTATTTGACTGAAGCTTGTATCGAGATTATTTAATTGTGAGGGCATCGTCGCGATCGTAGGATACGATTCGCCCAGCTCTGTCATAAGCGGTTTAAAGTTGCTGTTAACATCTTCCAGTGAAATGTAAACGTATCCTGTAAATCCCCGACTTGCTAATCCTCTTGAAATAATTGTCGCCACCGTTGCTTGACTAACGGGTGTGCGTTTATTAATGGTAAGCAATATTCTCACTAAATGTGGTTCAATCAGTTCGATTTTTTTTACTAAGCCAACGTCAACACCATGAAACTCAACAGGTGAATCTACAATGAGTCCTGAAACGGATTCTTTCGTATAGATTTCGTAAGTAGAATTTTTACTGGCAGACAAAAATAACCGCGCTACAGTGATGATAGCGACTACTATTAAAAATAAAATAAAAATAATGGTCGCTTTATTTTCGACTTTATTTTTCATTTATTGACGTCCTTTTACTTAATACGTAACATGAAATTTATAGTATCACTTTTTTATACGGGATCGTAACGCTAAGGAGTTGGCATGAGCACGAAATCATCATCCGCTAAAATAAAATTGCGTCCGACGGGATGGTGTTATTATTTGGGTTTGCTCTTCTTCGTTCTTTACCTCGTCATGCCATTATTTATTCCGCTGGTTCCAACATTGGGTTTTAACAAGGCGATCACTGGCATTTTGATGTCAGGTTTTGTGATCGGCGGTCCAGAATTGATGATGGTGATCGCGATCGCGCTCTGGGGAAAAGCAACATTTGATTTTTTCATGGAAAAATTATTCGGTTTATTAAAACGTCTTGCGCCTTCGGGTTCTGTATCTGCAGGTCGCTATTATTTTGGTTTAGTGTTGCTAATTTTCAGCTGCATTCCGAGTTGGATCTTGGCGTATTTCCCGGCGTTTGTCGGCGATGCGATTCGTATTTATATTTTGCTTACATTCGATATCGTATTTATCATCAGTTTTTTTGTATTGGGCGGAGATTTTTGGGAGAAGATACGTTCACTTTTTATGCCTAATCCAATCACGATTAATAAAAATCGTAACAGATCGGGCCTCGGTGCTTGAATTGGCAAAACGTCGACCAACAGGGTGTTACAGTTTAATAACATACGTTCCCGCCAACTTATCATGCAGCCCTTGTTTTTGTTTATCAAAAATAATCCAGATCATGCCAATCACGCTAAATAACGAAACAGTGAAAGCAACATAGCGCCATAATGTGCGACCCCAACTCAGCGGCTCTCCTTGAATCGTCAATACGCGAATATGAAACGGTCGCATACCAATTGTTTGACCACCACATTTCCATCCAAGACAAAAATTAAAAAGAAAAAATATTTCGAAAAGTGTTGTCGCGACATCTTTATTCTTAAAGATGAGATAGCCAATGAAAGCAACAACAGCCGCGGACAGCGCATCCAAAAGATAGGCGCCAACTCTTACGGCCCATTCTGCTTTGGGATAATTGATAATATCTGTGATCACGATACGCTCCTCGGTTTATATGCTAAAATGTACAGTATGTACTCAATATGGAGTGTAGCATGGAACGAAAAGTGGATGTTATCGTTGTTGGAGGCGGTCTTTCTGGCTTAAGCGCGGCCCGTTCATTGAGTGTGGCTAAACGTTCTGTGATTTTATTGGAAGCGCGCGACAGAGTTGGTGGTCGCACGTGGACTGAAACGAACACCGCTGGTGGGGGATGGTGGATCGACATGGGTGGGCAATTTGTAGGTCCAACACAAGAACGAATTTTAGCACTTGCCGATGCAGTGGGTGTATCGCGTTTTCCTGCTTATCACGACGGCACGGATATTTTGATCTTTCGAGGCAAACGAGCTGAAGGTCCCGCTGGCACATTTCCGATTCCAGAAGTCGATTTGTTGGAACTCGCCGTAGCATTTGAAAAATTGGATGCGTTAGCGCAGCAAGTACCCACCGAAAATCCCGGCAGTGCGCGTCATGCTGAAGAATGGGATAGTCAATCCGTCGAAACATGGATGCGAAATAATCTTCAAAGTCCTGCGGCGCGGTTCATCATGCGTGCTGGAATTTTAGGGTATTTGGCCGTGGAACCACGCGACATTTCATTTTTGCATTTATTGTTTTACATTCATTGCGGCGGCGGCGCTGAAAATTTACATAAATTCGGATTGGCCGAACGCTTGCAAGGCGGCGCACAAGCTGTTTCTAATGCAGTGGCTAAGCAACTGGGTGATGTCGTCATTTTCAATACCGCAGTTCATGAAATTGATCAAACAGGTGAATCAGTCGTTGTTCACACGAATAACGGTTTATTTGAAGGAAAGCACGTGATCGTCGCGATACCGGCGGCGTTGGCTGGAAGAATTTTTTATCGGCCGAATTTGCCTGCCAATCGTGATGGTTATACGCAACGTTCTTTCATGGCATCGACCATCAAAGTGCATGCTGTTTATCCAACGCCATTTTGGCGCGAGCAAGGATTGAGCGGACAAGTCTTGAGTGATGAGCCGCCACTCGATGTTACGCACGATAACACACCGCCTAGCGGAACACCGGGAATCATGGCAGGATTTATTTTCGGTCAAAACGGACGTGATTTTGCAGATAAATCGCCTGAAGAAATTAAAAGCGCCGTACTCAAATCGCTCATGAAATTTTTCGGTCCAAAAGCAGCTGCACCAACCGATTTTTATATCGCTAACTGGCCTTCTGAAACTTGGTCGCGTGGCTGTTATTCGGGTCAAATGCCGCCGGGTGTGTGGACAAGTTATCCTAATGCATTGCGAACACCGGTTGGTCGCATTCATTGGGCCGGAACAGAAACCGCGACGCGCTGGTGGGGATATATGGATGGTGCTGTGCGATCAGGTGAACGTGCAGCGGAGGAGGTACTTGCTCTTTAAAATCGACATCCAAGACCAACAACCGGTCCAAACAATTTCATGTTCCAATTGTAATAATTGAGCCCGCTTCCCGTTTGGTAATATTGATCAAGTATACGATAACCGAGATACAAGATAGCGGTATTCCAAGATTTAGGTTGATATCCTAAAAATGCACCTGCGCTGTAACTATATTGCGTGCTTGAAGAAGTTCCACCAATATCACCTATGAGATAAGCTAACCACTTTTTATTAAATGAATAATTAAATCGCATTCCAACAACCGGGTCAATCCAGTCAACATTTCTTTCCAGTGAAATACCACCGATTGTTAGCTTAGTATTATTATTCGTATAACGCACTCCCGCATAAGGCTCGAGAGATAAGTTGCGATCATGGTTGAATTCATGTTGAAAAACGATATAAGACACACCTCCGTCCAACACCGTATATTGCGTATTTCCACTGGTATTAATGGTGTGGATTTGTTGGCTGTTGGATAGAGAAGAATAAAGTCCATTAAAATAAAAACCAAATGCATTTTTATGCGCAGATGCATATAACATTCCCGCGCCATCGAGATGCTCAAGAAGATCTGTAAAATGTTGGTTGACAGTCAACGTGACAGGACCTTCACTCACATGCCCATTCATATTAAGCGCCCATGCATAAGGTGCTATTTCAAATTTCCATGGGTCAGCTAACGCGTTAGAGGAAAACAAAGAAAAAGACAACAGTGTCAAACAAAGCAGAACGAGTCGAATATAATGGATCATATTGTTTCCATACAATTAGTATAGAATTACTTTAATCTAATTTCATGCAGCGGTCTATTTTTGTGCGCATTTCTTTAATTTGCATCATTTACTTACTTTGAATTTTGTTTATGCTGTGCTATTAATTCTATCGTTACTCATTTTTTTAAAATCGGGAAAAGACAATGGATCTACAATTAAAGAATAAAGTCGCCGTACTTGCCGCATCCACTGATGGGTTAGGATTAGCGACCGCAAAACAATTGCTACACGAAGGTGCGAAAGTTGCGATATGCGGACGTGATGAAAAACGAAATGCTGCCGCCTATAATGCATTAACTGAAGCATATGATGCGGATGATATTTTGGTACATCAATGTGATGTGACGGATAAAACGCAGGTTGATGCCTTCATTATCGCTACGATAAAAAAATTTACACAAATCGATATTGTCATTACTAATGCAGGAGGTCCACCGACAGGCACATTTGAAACATTGGATATCGATGCTTATAACCAAGCATTTCAATTAACGTTGATGAGCGCAGTTTATTTTATAAAAGCGACATTGCCGCATTTGAAAAAAAGTGATGCCGCAAGTATTTTGACAATAACCAGTCGTTCTGCAAAATCACCGATACCGAATTTATTTATGTCGAATATTATTCGTCCGGCAGTGATTGGCTTAACAAAAACGTTATCGCAAGAATTTGGTGAATATGGCATTCGCGTGAATTCCATTTTGCCTGGCTGGAATGAAACCGATCGCACTGTGCATTTAATTGAAAAACGCGCGGAAAAATTAGGTATTTCATTTGATGCGTGCAAATCAGATATTGTGAAAAACTTGCCGCTCAAGCGCATGGGAAAACCCGAAGAATTTGCGAATGCTGCTACGTTTCTTGTAGCACCAGCGGCGAGTTATATTAACGGCGTGATGTTGCTTGTGGATGGTGGGGATTATCCAGGATTGGGATGATCAGCAGCACCTTTTGCATCAACATACAAAGCAGGTAAATCTCCCTTCTATTTTTGCCGCTGATATTTTCCGATGAATTCACATTGTGCGATGATATGATTTTGCATCACTTCCAATAATCGAGCTTTTGTTGCGCCGGTTTTTAGTGCGAGCGTTGTATTTAATGCATAGAGTTTGAAAAAATATCGATGCGTTCCTGTTGGTGGACAAGGGCCACCATAACCTGTTTTTCCCCAGCTATTTTTACCTTCTTGTGTGCCACTCGGCAATTCAGAAATATTTTCTTTGAGTTCGTGCACGCGAGCGGGAATATTAAATAAAATCCAGTGATCCCAAGTGCCATGCGGTGCATCGGGATCATCGACAATAAGTGCGAATGACTTTGTATCTAGCGGTGCATTTTTCCACTGCAGAGGCGGTGACATATCTTTGTCGTCACACGTATATTGTTTTGGGATTAATGTGTTTGTTTGAAATGCGAGGCTACTGAATTCCATTTGATTTTTTCCGAGTGGTTGTCGAAATGCGACTGCGTGAGTGATAAAAAATAATAATACGATAGTAAAAAATTTTTTCATAGTTGTGTTGGCGATATTTCTTTTGCGGATTTAAATGCAGGTAAATATTTTTCCCAGGGTCTCGGCGTATTTTTTGCAAGATCGCGCGCTAAATATAATTGTGTATATGCAATCATTGTTAATTGCCACCATGCCTCCTCATGATTCACATCCGGCGTTTGTGATTTGTTCATAAGTAATTTATTTTTTCCAAAACGAAAAAAATGTTCTATGTCGAAACGTTGACGACAGCAATCAAATATATCTTGTAATGCAAGCTCAAAACGTTTTTCACCAGCTACAATTAACCATAATGGTTTTTTAAATAACAGCTCTCCGGATTCTTTGTATACGCAAATTTGCACTAAACGCAGCGGATGTTTTGATGTATTTGATTCTTTAGTTCCGCGCATAACCATAGGATTCCAACATTTAATTTGCACGACCTGTTTTTTATTTTTTTTACTGACAGTGGTCACGCGGTGACAAGATAACGGCACAACCCACGGCGGAGAATTTTTATCTATTTTTTCAGGTAAAAAAGCAACAATGCTATATTGATGACCAAGTGCCTCAAACTGGCTAAAATTAGCCAATAATCTATTATTTTGCATGACCACGATTCACGCGTTTCGCAACTTCGTTAATAAAAGTTTTGTCATGCAGCAGGGTTGATTTAATCTCTGTGACGTTACCGGAGCCACTATGTGGTTGATCAATCAGCTGTCTTAACGCCTGATTAATCTGTGTTTGATAGGGCAGCGCACCTTTAGCATCCGATTCTGACTTAAAATGTTCGATAACATCTTTATCAAGTGAAATGGTAATGCGAACCTTTGCGTGATCTGCTTTTTTTGCTCGAAGAGCAGGAAGCACGCCGCGCCTTTTAACTTTCAGCTTTTTTAAATTATATTCCGCTTTCATAGTCTTTTATTTCTTGTTTGGTTGCCAATCTTGCCGAAATTACACGTATTTTTTCACCACGAATCATATAGCAGGTTAATAAAACCCTGTGGCGATTCGATTTTGCAATCATAATTTCGCGATCTTCCTCATCACTATGATCTTGGTCATAAAAAGCAACTTGATGTGGATCATAAAAACACGTAATCGCCTCATCAAATGTGACCAAATGCTTCCTCGCACTGGTCGCGGCTTTTTTGTAGTCCCATTCAAATTCCATGATATATGTATAGCATATGCATTCAATACATGCAAGTAAAATAATAAGCCATAATCGTTTTACACTGTTTTCAATATGTTAATCGAATCCGCCAGTTGTTTCATATCAATCGGATTGTTGTTGTCTTCAAATGTATAATACCCATACAAGTTTATAGGGTGGCTATGAGAAGTGCCACGAAACTGCCTAAAATGATTTTAACACCTCAATAATTTTCCTTTTTGTACAGCTTAATTTGGTTACCTTGTGGGGTGAATAACCAGTCCCAATCGTAACTACCCATGGGATGAAAGCGATAACGATGCTGATTAACGATTAAATCGCCTTTGTAATGCCCACTGTTGATAATATGATACTCATTTCCATCAGTCACATATCTCAAATTTTTTCCATTAACATCAATAGAATGAATGGCGCCAGATGTTGGCCGCGCTGATGTTGGGCAGGAATGCCCACGCCCTCGAAAATGCACAATGTCAGCTGTAACAGTTTGAAAAACAAATAATTTCATATTTTCTAAAATAGAAAATCGTTTCACAATCAGACAAAAAAACCACGCGGTTGGGGTTCTGTCGATATCCCTCGATAATATTCTCAAGAATCGTTAAGCTGCTGTTGATGCATCTCATCCTGCTTGATTAAGACGTATTTTTTCTGGTGGAATCCAAACAACTTTATTATCTTCCCATTCACAAATTGAATTTCCATTACGTTTATGTTTGAGCAACTCTTGATTAATGCCAGATTGAATAATCTGGTTTACTCTGTGCGGATCATTCATGATTTTTGATATACGGTCATCCACAGCATGATTTTTTTTATCCATGGTATTTCTCCAACAGTTGATTCCATAGGGTTGTTTTTTCAATAATGAGTTTTCTATGATTGTTATTATTAGTTTCAGATGCAATTAATTTAAGCTGCTCGCTGTTTGAATTATCATGCATTTGCCAAGAATCAGTTAATGGTCGATATAAATTAAAAAAATTTTTTAATCCAGCTGTGTAACGCCGAATAATTGTCTCGGTTGGAACTGAATGACCACCGTTTTTTACGCGTTCACTCACTCTTGAAACAGCGAGGTCAGCGTTTTTAAGCCACAAGAAAACAAGATGGAATTGATAGCCTTGTTTTTTTAATTGATTAATCCAAGGTGCAAATGTTCGACTGGCCAACGTTGTTTCAAATGCAAAATTGAAATCATTCTTTGCCAAAAAATGGATGCGCTCAAGCATCACTCTTCCTGCTTGAATCGCTGCTTTTTCTGGTTGAAATGCACACAATCCTTGCGCAATAGTATCTGCGTTAACGAATTCATCGATATGCAACTCGTTTCGAAGTAATGCAGGTGCTGTTGTTGATTTTCCTGATCCATTACAGCCAGCAATAATAATTAAATTTGGCACATCATTTTCCTTTTTCAGCATCTCTTATAAAAATCGTTTCGGTATGCAAAAAAAACACACTTTCAATTTTCTTTTTTATAAAGCCTTATTTGTTTTCCTTGCGGTGTAAATAACCAATCCCAATCATAACTGCCGCCTTTGTCATGATAGCGATGTTGATAAGCAATTATATCACCGCGATATTTTCCATATTGAATGACGTGATATTCATTTGCATAAGTGACATAACGTAAATTGGCCCAAAGCTAAGATCTCTTCGATGAGCCGCCACTGAAATTCTTAATCGGTTGCTTGTTATTAACTTTCTTTTTTGTAGAGTTTTATTTGCTTGCCGCCCGGCGTATATAACCAATCCCAATCATAACTACCACCACGTCGATGATATCGATGCTGATTGATAATCAAATCTCCCTTGTATTTCCCATTTTCCACAACGCGGTATTCATTACCATCAGTGACAAATTTTAATTGGCTTCCATCCATTTTAACACTATGAATGGCGCCAGATGTATCCCAAGCTGACGTTTCAAAATAAAGCGTCCTACTATCTGGTGAAAATTTTAAATCTGCTGGATCGATGATGGTCTTTGTTAAATGGTCGCATGAAAAATCATTAGCCACCAATAACCGCTCTTTCTTTTTTTTCAAGTCATAAATCCAAATTTCATTTCCATATCTATCTTTGGGGTCGTAATAGTCATGGCATGTTTTTGGAATGGGGAATCGAGACTTTCTTAAAAAAGCAACCCATTGTTCATTGGGAGATAAAACTGGGTTGCTGTCATGGAAAGATTTGGTTAATTGTGTGGTGATATCTCCAAATTTTGAATAAAGATAAATGTTTCCAGCCATTTGATAAACAGACTCAGCAATTGCATTTGATCCAAATAAGTTGAAACATAGAAAAATGAAAATGATTTTTTTCATGTCACTATTTCCGTTTTTTGTCTTAGCGTGTGTAGTGGTTTTTGAAAAATGTTTTTTGGTGGTGTTCTCAGAAATACATTACCCAAATCGGACGTACAGACTTCAAGCTCTAGCTTATGGGCTTTTGCCATCTCAATACATTTTTTCTCTGAGATAGATTGATTATTTTCTAAATAAAGTTGGTACAAATCCTTTTGAATAAGTACAACTTTTTCAACACGAAAAACTTCCGTGATTTTGCCGACTTTGTAACCTTCTTTCTGCTGGATGGCCATCCATAATTTTTTAAACTGTGTTGGCGTAAAATCTTTCAATGGACGATCATCATAAACACCAGTTTTTTCGTGTAAAAATTTCGCATATGCTTTCGTATCATTCTCCTTTTTTGGGGCATAGTGACGCACCATTTGATCGATTGAATCATCCATGTAATTATCTTTTAAATCTTTGATGAATGCTTCGTGCCCAAGTTGATCGGTTGGAAAAATCGCAAAGTTATCAACCACGCCAATTTGATTTTTAAATCGACCACGTTTTTTAGGACGTAAATTTCCCGGGTTATGATTACGCCACGCCCATGTGCCGCCAAAAAATCGAAAATGACGTCCATCAATATCCGTGTAAATTACCGAATGCATTTTTCCAGGAACTGCTTTGATGAATATTGTCATAATTTTTACCTAAAAAATTCGAGTAACAAAAACGAACGTTTATGTTACCCAAACTCTAAATTCATTTTCCTCAAAAACACAGGGCAATTAATGGTAACAAAAACGGTTACAAATTCAGGGTTATACAACTTGCCTGTGTAGGATGGGTTACGTTACCATTGCAGCTCTTTTTTATCAATGGAAACGCTATTTATGTTAATAGGATATGCCCGCGTATCAACAGCTGACCAATACCTAAATATGCAAGAAGATGCACTGAAAAGCGCTGGCTGCGAAGATGTGTTCACCGATGTTGTTAGTGGCGCCAAAACCGCTCGTCCTGGATTGCATTCTGCGCTATCGCATCTGCGTAAGGGCGACATGCTGGTTGTGTGGAGATTGGATCGTTTAGGTCGCTCACTTGCTCATCTTATTCAAACCATCAAGGAGCTCAGTGAAAAAGGAATTGGATTTAAAAGCCTTCAGGAAAATATTGATACAACAACCAGTGGCGGCCAATTAATTTTTCATATTTTTGGCGCACTCGCACAATTTGAACGTGAACTTATTCGTGAACGTACCAATGCCGGATTAAAAGCAGCCCGTGTACGCGGACGCATGGGTGGTAGACCCATGCAATTAAATAAACAGGATATTATTAAGCTTAAAAAACACTACGATAAAGGCGATTTATCGGTAAAAGAGATTTGCAAATTATTTAATATTACAAAGCCAACACTATATCGCTACCTCAAAAACGATAAACAAAAAAATACAAAAATAACCAAAACAAACGCAATGAAAAAATTATATGAGTAATGATTTTCGGTTGGATAGCGAAGAGTTGGCGCTGGTTTTAAAGAAAAAACCACAAACGCAATTGGCGTTTGCATCAATGCTGAAATTTTTTCAATCAGAAAACAGATATCCCGACAATACACAAAGCGTCCCTGCTGAAATGATCAGTGTTCTTGCGCATCAACTGCGAATTTCAGAAACATCAATTAAAAATTTTCAATGGAACGGAAGAAGCAGTGAGCGTTTTCGCAATGAAATACGTGAATCTCTAGGGTTTCGAAAAGCCGCAGTCGCAGATGGCGCGTCTTTGATGTTATGGCTAATGAAAAATCACCTAGAAAATATCCCAACATTAACCCAATGTCGCGAGCTTGCAAAACAGTATCTGCAGCAACAAAAAATAGAATTATTTGCGCAAAAAGAATGTGATCGATACATAAAAAGAGCCAACGCTCAATTTGAAAAAGAGTTTTTCACAAAAATTTGTACTGATCTATCAGAACAAACACTGCAACAATTTAATAAATTAATTTCTGATACGAATGACGCAGAAAATTCAGATGAAGAGAATTTAAAAAATAATCTAATCAGAATGTATCATCTAAAAAAAGATATTGGTGAAGCAAGACTTAAAAATGTAAAAACTGCCATTTTAAAAATAGAATATCTAAAAACTCTAAAATTACCGCATGAAAATTTAAAAAAATTCGATCGAAAATTATTGATGAAATATTATCGACGCATTATGTCAGAATATTCAAGCCATATTCGAGAACATGAACAATTGCGACAATCTGCGATGATGGGTATATTCTGTTTTATTAGATCACAATTTTTTATCGACAATTCTGCCGATTTACTGCTGCAATTAATCCATAGAGTAAAAACAAATTCAGAAAGCGCCATTAAAAAGAAAATTTTATCTGAAGTCACCTGTGTTAATGGAAAATTTGATATTTTGTGCAAATTATCAAGTATTGCATCTGAAAAGCCAAAAGGTGTAATAGAAAAAGAAATTTATCCCACTGTGAGTCAAGAAACACTATCAGATTTATCGATTGAATTAAAAAGTCGTGGAAAATGGTATCAAACAGAATTAAGAAATAAAATGAGGTCGCTCTATGCGCATGGTCATCGTACATTGTTGCTAACACTGCTGAGAGCATTTGAGTTTTGCAGTAATCAGCCTGAAGAAAAACCTTTATTAGATGCTATTTCATTTATTATTAAAAATCAAAATGATCTTTCAGCTTATGAAAATGCTATTGAAAAAATTCCAATGGAGCATATCATTCAAAATGATTGGCAACAGATTATAAAGGAATCACAGTCAGGTCAGCATAGCGTTTCAATAAAAAAATCGGAAATTAAAAGAATTGATCATATGACTTATGAGATTATGATTCTTGATTTATTGCACGATAAATTACAATGCAAATCGATTTGGATTAATGGTGCTCATCGCTACCGTAATCCAGATGTGGACATGCCCACTGATTTTGATGCAAATGAAGATTATTATTTTAAATTGCTTGATTTGCCAAAGAATGAAAAAGATTTTACTACAAGTTTAAAAAATCACTTAAAAGATACGCTGGAAAATTTAAATACCACTATTCCAACAAATGAAAAAGTAAAAATTGTGCAGCATAAAAACGGTGCGCGATTTAAGGTTACCCCTTCAGCGCCACAGATAGAGCCAAAAAATATTTTAGCGCTGCATCAAGAAATTCAAGAGCGTTGGCCAAATATTAATTTAATCGATATTTTAAAAGAAGTTGAATTACGTATCGGCCTTACAAAACATTGTCGCAGCAATGCACGTTTTCAAAAAATATTATATGATGTGTTGCGAAAAAGACTTTTGCTCTGTTTTTACGGTATTGGCAGCAATATTGGATTAAAACGCGCCGGTATTGCTAATGAATTTTCTTCAGAATCTGAACTGCGTTATGCAAAACGTCGTCATATCAATGTTGAAAATATTAGAGCGACGATTGTTGATGTGATTAATGAAACTATCGCTATTCGTGACCCATCAATTTGGGGAGAAGCCACTACTGGTGTTGCCTGTGACTCAAAGCACATTAGCTGCTGGGATCAAAATCTAATGACACAGTACCATACGCGTTATCGAAAGCGTGGTGTTATGGTGTACTGGCACGTAGATCAAAAATCGTTGTGTATTTATTCGCAATTAAAAACATGTCTTTCATCAGAAGTGGGTAGCATGTTAAATGGCATAATAAAACATTGTACGAAAATGAATTTGAAAAAAAGCTATGTGGATACTCATGGTCAAAGTACAATCGGCTTTGGATTTTCTCATTGTCTGCATGTTGATTTATTACCTAGATTCAAGGCAATAAATAAACAAAAATTATACGTGGGTGATATCAAAGACAAAAAGAAATTAAGTAATTTAGAATCTGTCATTGCCGGCAGTATTAATTGGGACAAAATTGAAAAATCATACAAGGAAGTTGTAAAACATATTGCAGCTATCAAAACTGGCACAGTGGATGCAGATGTTTTAATTAAACGCTTCGGTCAAAATAATGAAGATCATCCGGTTTATCAGGCGTTATTTGAAATTGGTAAAGCTGAGAAGACGATTTTTTTATGTCGAAATTTTTCAGATGAAAAGCTTCGAATTGAAATACATGAGTCACAAAATGTCGTTGAGCGTGTCAATGGTATCATGCATTTTATTTTTTTCGGAAAACTGGGAGAGATCACCAGCAATGACAAAGAAGAGCAGGAGTTGTCTATTGTATGTTTACATCTTTTGCAAGCATGCATGGTTTATATCAATACACTGATGATTCAAAAAGTATTGTCGGAGCCAAAATGGAGGGATCGATTAACGCAAGAAGATAAGCGTGCATTAACACCGCTACTGCATAGTCACATCAACCCATATGGCCTGGTATCATTAGACATGAATGCGAGATTGCTGATTGAGTTGCTTGAAAAGACGTCGGCGGAACAACGAGTCGAAGATGAGGTTGAATACTTTGAATAGTTGAGTGGCGGCTCATCGAAGAGATCTTAGCTTTGGGCCAAAGACAATCCAACGAAAAAATATGAGAAATTGTTGCGTGAAAAAACAGGTGTCCATGATGACACGCCAATAAAAAAATTTACAAAAATTCAATTCGAGAAATTCTGGAAAGCGATACAACAAATGGAAGGATATAAAGTCGGTGAAATTATCGAAGTATATGCTATTTCAGGCGTTCAAATATTAGGTAAAAATTTGTATCAATATTGCCTTAATGAAGGAGAGTGGATAACGGAATCTGAATGTATTCGCCTGGCAGCGAAAAGAAAAGTCGAATTAGAAGTGTGCATTTCACATCTGGGTAATAAGTTTTTAAGATCACCGCCAAACAGTTTATTTCAAAAACGGCTTGAGGATTTAATGTGCGAAAAATAATTTTTGGTATCATTGTGTTTATTATTTTTGTGTCTGCAGCCATATACTTTGGACCTGCTGCTTATTCAAAAATAAAACATGAGGAGATGTCGCGCTTAATGCGTGGTGCAAAATTGACTGATCTTATCGAATCGCCTGATGATAAATGGATCGCATTTGTTAAAAAAAGTAATTATACCGTTCCAAGCAATTGCTTTTATTTTTTCTCAAAAGGTGATCATGGTGATGAAATATGGATTATTAATAAAGCGAAAATGACAAAACGTTTGTTGGTTGCGGATCATTTTGATTGCGATGATGTCAGTAAAGATATTATTGATCCACATCATTTAAAGTTCTCACCTGATAGTAAAACACTCTATTTTGAAACATCGGCATGGGTTACATCGGGAGCGGTGCATGCAGTAGATGTTGATGGCAAAAATTTAAGGTTTGTGATCGACGGTGTTGAATTGCGTATCATACAGACTGGGCAGTACAAGGGAGATTTGGTTGTTAATCAGCACCGTTATCGTTTTAAGGGCGATACACCATTGGGTAGCTACAATTGGGATTGGCTGTTCACGCCAGCAGGGAAGCAGGTGAAATTGTACAAAAAAGAGCAAGACTAACGAGAATCGATCATGAAACGCTTACCGGCCAATGCCAAAACCGTCCGCATTCCTGAAGGGGGGTTACAGATTTGGGGCAAATATGTAATTTGACCCCATTAGGGATGCCTTTGGTTGGTAGAACTATCCCTGATGTGCGCTAACCTCGCTCACAAAAGCCAGTAGCTGATCCTACTAGACATTGTATTTTAGGTAAAGTATTCTGTGTTTGTAATGGAATTTGAATAAGAAATTCACGCAGCAACCCGTTGCGCAATTGAGACCCAACTATGTCGACTAAGAAGAAATTAAATGTTTCCCCAGCAATCAAAAACTTGTCTTTAGATACGGATTATCTGAGTTTTTTGAAGCACGCTCAGAAAAAACTGCAGACTGCGCAAATTAAAGCAGCATTAGCTGCCAATGTTGAGCAAATTCGATTTTACTGGGAGCTTGGCGTTGATATCATAAAGCAACAAGCCAGTAAACAATGGGGTTCTCATTTCCTTGATCAGTTATCACAAGATATGCAAAGGACCTTCCCCGGCATGCAAGGGTTTTCTAAACGAAATCTCGAGCATATGCGGCGTTTTGCGCTAACTTACCCTGACTTGGACTTTGCGAAACAACCTGTTTCGCAATTGCCTTGGGGTCATATTGTACGTTTGATGCAAACTCTTGAAGATGAAAAAGAACGCGATTGGTACGCAAATCAAGCGATTCAAAACGGTTGGTCTAGAGCTGTATTGGTCATGCAAATTGAAAGCGATCTTTTCAAACGGCAAGCAATCAATAAAGAAAAAACAAATAATTTTGTCGCACACTTACCAAAACCACAATCTGATCTTGCTGTTGAAATATTAAAAGATCCCTACAAATTTGATTTTCTGACTATTCATGCGAATGCTCATGAACGTGAAATTGAAAGAGCGCTTACTCACCACATTCGTGATTTTTTGCTCGAATTAGGTGATGGATTTTCATTTGTTGGCACACAAGTACCCCTTGTATTCGGAGATAAAGAATATTTTATTGATATGCTTTTTTATCACTTAAAATTGCGTAGCTTTATAGTGTGCGAATTAAAAGCGACTCCATTCAAACCAGAGCACACAGGACAACTTGGTTTTTATCTTGCAGCAGTTGATAATCAGTTACGGCATGAAGGTGATAATAAATCTATCGGTTTATTATTGTGTAAAGAAAAAGATAAAGTGATTGCAGAATATGCATTGCAAAATATCAGCGCGCCCATTGGTATATCTGAATACACATTATCAAAAGCACTTCCAAAAGAATTAAAAACTGCCCTGCCCTCTATTGAAGATATCGAATCAGAATTAAATGCATCTCTAAAGTCGGATGATGATAATGGCGAAAAATAAAACTCCATCGCCATTATTTGATAGTGTTGAAATTCTCAAAAAACAAAATGATTGTCGGCAACTTTCGGATGCGCAAAATAAAGATTTTCAGAAAGCGCGTGAATTTTTGCTATGTTACCAGAATAATGCAATGACATTTGTAGCTTATCGCCGCGAAATCGAACGTCTAATGCAATGGTGTCATCTCAGAGTAAATAAAACACTTAAGCAATTGCGACGCGATGATATTGATCAATATATTAAATTTTGCCAAAAACCTTTAAAATCCTGGATTGGATTAAAAAAGGTATCGCGGTTTATTAATAAAAATGGTGAACGAATAGCAAATAAAGTATGGAAACCCTTTGTAGTTACACTACCAAAAGCACAAATTCACAAAGGTAAAAAACCTGATATCGAAAATTATATTTTATCTGAAAAATCATTACGCGAAATATTTACAATTACCGGTAGTTTTTTTAATTTTTTAATTCAAGAAGATTATACAGAAATTAATCCTGTCCAGCAGATCAGACAACGTAATCAATATTTCTCAAAACAACAGACGAAACGTGTCATACGCAAACTACCCGAATTACAATGGGGTTATGTGATTGAGACAGCGCACATAATGGCGAAGGAAAATCCATTACATGAGCGCACGTTATTTATCATGAATGCATTATATGCCATGTATTTGCGTATCTCTGAATTAGCTGTAACACCACGCTGGACTCCACAAATGGGGCATTTTTATCGAGATAATGATGGTTTATGGTGGTTTAAAACACGCGGAAAAGGTAACAAGGAAAGACATATTGCTGTAAGCGCTGATATGCTGGGTGCACTTAAACGCTTCAGAAAACATTTGAAATTAACAAGTCTTCCATCACCAGGTGAAACAACACCTCTTATTTCAAAGCAAACTGGTGTTGGTCCAATGACAAGTACCCGCCCTATTCGTGCATTGGTTCAGGAATGTTTTGATCGATCGGCTATTCGATTAAAAGAAGATGGTTTTAAAGACGATGCGCAGCAATTAATGCATGCAACAGTGCACTGGTTACGACATACGGGAATTTCAGATGACGTAAAAACTCGTCCACGTGAGCACGTCAGAGATGATGCTGGACATAGTAATAGCAGTATTACCGACAAATACATTGATGTTGATTTACGAGACCGAAATAATACCGCCAAGAAAAAGAAGATAGTGCCAGCTGGTTTTGATGGGGCAGAAGATGAGAAAAATACGTGATCTTCCTATTCAATCCAGCTTTTTGAGTGCGGAAGGAATTAGAGAGGTAGCGGAATGGAATATTTGGAACAGATGGACTACGTTGACGCCTGATAATATAACTGAATTTTTAGAGAAATTAGAAACAGTAAGTAAAGATGGGAGAAAGATTTATGTAGGTCGTCGAGGCGACGCAGAGGTATATGTGGGCGAGTATATAAAACAGTACTACCAATGGATGGATGAAGCAGGTGACGATAACAATCAAAAAATGTTAGCAATCGCCAAATTTTGCCGACTAATTGATTGCTCACACCCATTTCCAGATGGCAATATCAGGACCGCTCGATTATTGATGCTCAAGTTAATGGTTGAAAATAATCTTATGCCTACCATGATGATGGATCCTAATATGCTTGACACTTATCATTCGAGCGAAGTTGTCAGCGCGATGAAAGAAGGTCAGCATACTTATGAATTGGAATGTTTGCTTGCCAAGATTGATGAACCTGGTGGCAAGGATAAACTTAAAGCAAAAATTATTGATCAATGCGAAGAACAGCATAGCTTGTTTATTGCAACTAATGCAAAAAAACTGTGTGCATTATTTCCAGAGCATGCTGAATATATTAAAGCAAGAGTACAATGTGTCAGAGAAAAAGCTGAGAGTATCTATTTAAGTTATTGTGATCCACTATTGCAAAAAAGTTTTGAAGAAAAAGTTCAGGCTGTTTTTGCTCAGCACCACAATAATGCAGTGTGTGACAGAGTCCTTACATCAACTCCACAAACTTTATTTGGAGAGCGAGCAACAGGAACGGCTGCTGGTGGGACACCAACCCAACGGAGCGGTCCAAAACCGTCATAGGTTAACTTTAGAAGGAGAATGCCTAATTTTTTTCTACAGAATTATCTGAAAATTTGAACAGAGGCACTTTGCACTATTTCGATTCCAGATAATCCATTTGATCCTTTGTGACCTCTTTTCCCAGTGAGCCGATTTTTTTTCCAGACGGTGAATATAGCGAGTACCAATTATAACTTCCTGGGGCAACAAAGTAACGATGTTGCCATGCAATGATGTATCCTTTGTATTGCCCCTTGGGGATAATCGAATAATCATTTGTTGGTAGGCCCAGGACTACCGAAGCTTCGACCAGGTGCCACTTCAATACTGACCGCGCAATAAACTACACAAACTCTTCCTCTTTGATAGCCTCAATCGCCTGATCCTCGCCTAAAACTGTAGAATTACCACCCGTAATCCCAAGTCGCGTACTCAAATCCAGCGGAAACAGTCCATATGGATTGAGATGTGAATGGAATAGTACGTTCAAAGCACGTTTATCTTCCGCCGTTAAAATATTTTGCCATTCGGATCGTGACAAAATATTCTGAAAAATAACCGTGTTGACGTATGCCATACATGCTTGCAATAAATGCAGGCATACGATTGCTAATTCCTGGTCTCGTCTTATATTCGTGGATATTTCACCCAGTTTACCATAAAAAATAAATCCCATAATGCTGTTGAGACGCTCAACGACATTTTGTGCTTCATGCACTTCAATACGTAATTCCTCGATCATTAAGTAGCGACACAAGAAATTTGTTTTGCCAATTTTTCCAATTTCTACAATGGTTTTATATATCGGATGCTGATAATTGTCACTGCTAAATCGCTTCACAAAAACATCAGGTTCCATTGTTCCCATTTTTAATGCGACAGCATATTTAACAGCTTCATCGTAATTATCTTCAATTAATTTCCAATCGATTGGGTCCTTTAAAATTTTTTCCAGATTTTTATACTCATCTTTATTACTTGCGGACGGATAATATAATTTTTGCTCATAAATATTTTTAAGCCTTGGCAGTAAATCAAAACTTAATAATTCACCAATGCCAAATCCAAGCGTGCTTTGTCCGTGCGTATCCATGTACGCTTTATTGACTTCCATCTTGGTGCAATGATCCAATATGCCTTTAATCATCGCGCCAACTTCAGATGATGAGCACGTTTTTAATTGTGAATAAATGCACAATGCTTTTTTCTCAACATGCCAATATACCATCACACCGCGACCTTTATATCGCGCGTGATATTCAACCATCAAATTTTGATCCCACACACTAATTTTTTTTGAATCACATGAAACACCGGTTGTTGCTGTTCCCCAAATCCGCGGATCACGGATTTCTAAATTCTTATTAACCACTTCGACGATTGCTTGTCTGACATCTTCAACAGTAATGTATCGACGTTTAACATATTTTAGATCAGCGTATTTCACATCATCATTCGAAGCGCTAATGCACTTTAATCCTGTATTTGTGCCAATTCCGTAAAAACACAGAAGCAAACGAAACTGTAATATTTCACGCGATAAACTTTCTCTGGTTGCAGATGAATGAAATTTTTTTGTAAATCCGATATCAAGTTCTGATTCTTTTAGCACATCAATTAAACTGATCGTTCCGTATTCTTTTTTAATCGCTTCGTGTAATTTTTTTATATTAGGTGGTTCAGCCTGTGGATCATAAGGCGATATTTTTATATGTCCACCATTTTTATCAAGAATTTCAACTTTATCATTTTCTAAAATGGTGTCGTTTAATGCCTTTAAACTCTCATGTAATTGTTTTTTACGTGGATCAATAAAATCACGGACATTAATTGGCAGACCTAATAAATTGTAATAATGTTCACGCTTTTCTTCAAAATCTTTTGGCAAATCATCATGCGGATTACGATAACGTAAAGCACCTTCAATCCAAATCATTTTACAGCCAAGTTGTCTTCGAAGTTCTTGTAAAACGGCAATCTCGTAATTAACACGATGTATTTTTTTGCCACTTTTCTCGTTATAAACGACCAAACCATCCCATTCACTCGATATCACATTTTTAATTGGCGCCAAAACATTTTTTGGATAATAGCGATCAGTTGAATCACAATTTTCAATGATTACTTTAATCGCTTCTAATAATGGCTTGCTGTCATTTACATTGGTTTCAAATACAAATGCTTCAAGCAGTGTTAATAATATTTTTCTATGAGCATGTGAGTACACTGAATGCATTTTTTTATGCACTTGATGTTCATACCATCTTCCCTTTGAATTATGTTCTTTAACAATATCGCACAGTGTCTCTTTTGGAACTGTTGGGTAAATCTCTTCTTGAATAATACCCGTCGGATTTTCTATTGAAATCATCGACAGTGAGCACAATATATCAAATTTCCCATTAACGCGCTTTACTTCCGAAAGAATTTTTTTATCGACAGAATTCTCGGCAGACGTGCGAATTTTGTGTATTAACTGCATTAACAAATCAGCCGAACCATCAGTCAGTAACTGCGATCTTAAAAAACAAAATAATGAAAGTATACCGTATCGAATCAGTGGTTCATGTCTTCTAATATTTAGTGGATGTTCAGTCAAAACACGTATGTAATATTTATTTATTAATTTCGATGACAAATTAGATAATAATTCTTTCGGTAATTTCAATTGTTTTAAGTAATTTACTTTTTGTATCACTAGAACCACATTTTTTAATTTTGCACCTGGAATATCTTGTTTTAAGTGTCTAAATCTAATTTCAAATTCATTACTATTTTGTTCGTCATCATCTATTTCAGAGTCATCAACCAATAGTGAATCCATCATCTTTATTGTATTATCCGATAGAGCGGTGTGAATTGAATCAAATAATTGTTGTTCAAATTTTTGATGTGCTGATTGAATATACTTCATGAGTTCTTTTGATGTAAACGGTTCTATTCTCTGCGCCTGGAAATATTCATATGCGTGTTCAATTCTCTGCGACTTCCTGACATTATTTGGAAACACGTTTTTAATTAGCCATACTTTTAATTTATCAACATCATTGAGAGTTGCCTTTTTATATCCCAACAGATCGCGAATTTCTGTACGAAATCGCTTTGTGCTTCTACCTTCCCAATCAAAATCATCGATGCATGATGTTGAAAGATTTAATTGATTAGCGATGCAATTTAGCATCAACGTGTCGATATGTTTTAAATGCTTTGGATAGTGGCTTTCTAATTGAAAATATTTCAAAAGTATCGCAAAACCGAGTCTGTTTTTGTCAGAATTTTTTTCTTTCGCAAGCGTGAGCTCATCGTCGCTTAAATTAAAAATATTGTCATTACTCATATGATTTTTTATCGATGGTTTGTTTTAGTTTTTTTTGCTTTTCATTTTTCAAGTACCGATACAGAGTTGGCTTTGTAATATTAAATAATTTGCATATTTCCATTACTGATAAATCGCCTTTATCGTAGTGCTTTTTTAGCTTTCTAATTTCTTGGGTGTTTAATTGCACGGGTCGTCCACCCATTCGACCACGCACCCGTGCTGCTTTTAAGCCTGCTTGTGTGCGTTCACGAATTAGTTCACGCTCAAATTGCGCAAGTGCACCAAAAATATGAAAAATTAATTGCCCGCCGCTGGTGGTCGTGTCGATACTTTCTTGCAAACTTTTAAATCCGATGCCTTGGTCATTTAATTCTTTTACGGTCTCAATGAGATGCGCAAGGGATCGACCCAAGCGATCCAATCTCCATACAACCAGTGTGTCGCCTTTTCGTAAATGTGATATCGCAGAATGTAGACCAGGTCGAGCGGTTTTAGCGCCGCTGACAATATCTTTAAAAATGTCTTCGCAGCCAGCGCCTTTTAGTGCGTCTTCTTGCATACATAAATATTGATCAGCAGTTGAGACGCGCGCATATCCTATTAGCATAAATTTCATCCCAATTGATTAAATAAGGCGGCAATGGTAACGTAACCCATCTCATAGTGGCAAGTTGTATAACTCTGAATTTTTAACCGTTTTAATTACCATTAATTGCCCAGTGTTTGTTGCAGATTTGAATTTAGAGATGAGGTAATATAAACGGTCGTTTTTGTTACTGGTAAATTTTATGACAAATAAGCCCAAAAAAATAACATCGGTAAGTGATTTACATGATTTTTACTGGTTAAAAACGGACCTTATGGAATTTTGTAAAAAATATCATTTGCCTTTGCAAGGTGCGAAATCAGATTTGATGAATAGAATTGCGATATTTTTAACGACTGGCAGCAAAATAAAGCATGTTCCGATAAAAAAATCAGCTGAGCTTAAAGATAGCTCAAAAAAAATCACTAAAAGCACCTTTGTTAAAAATTACAATAACGACACTGAAACAAGAAAATTTTTTGTAGAGCAGCTTGGCGATAATTTTAAATTTAATGCTTACCTTCGCCAATTTACAAATAATGAAAATATCAAACAAGGAATGACTTATGGTGATCTGATTGACGGCTGGATATTATTTGAAAATAACAAAAAAAATCCTGATATTATAAATATCATTCCGGAGCAATTCGAATATAATCAATTTATTAAAGATTATTTTCGGCATGAGAAAAATGGGACATTAAAAAGGGCGATTTCTGCCTGGAAGGTTGTTACCTCACAAAGCGGTCCAAATACTTATGACACATATAAACAACAAAAAAAATAAATCAACCTTATATTTCATTTCTGGAAAATTAGGATCGGGTAAAACAACCCTTGCAAAAAAAATTGCAGATGAAAATAACGCGATATTTATAAGTGAAGATATTTGGCTTGAGAAATTATTTCCAAAGATGATTAATAATTTTGAAGATTATTTGCTTTATTCCAGACGACTTCGCGCAATGATCGAAATGCATGTCATTCAATTATTAAATAAAGAGGTATCAGTTGTATTCGATTTTGCCGGAAATATCCCACAGGAAAGACAATGGGTTAAATCAATCATAAATCAAGCTCATTCGTCACATGTCTTGTATTATATCGTAGCATCAGATGATTTATGTCGATCTCAGTATAAAATGCGTAATCTTAATTTACCTGAAGGATCCAAGTTAATATCCGATGAAGAATTTAATGTAATTAACAAGTATTTTGTGCCGCCAAGTGAAGACGAAGGATTTAACATAAAATTTTATTATCGAGAATAGCTTTCCATGCGCGAAATACAAATATTTTTAGAAGACTATGACCGAGTCGTGATTGAAAAAAATTTTCAAAAAATTTCAACTCATTTTTACGACCAATTTACTTTATCCACACCGACCGATTGTTGGAATATTATCAATAATCACGAATTTTTAGCTAACCTAAAAAAATCCTTTGATAGATATAAACAACTCGGTGCAAAAATATGTAAGATGATGGCCGCAGATATTATCAATTTCAAATCATCTCATTATTTGGCAAATGTTGAATGGGCGTTACTTGATGACGAAGATATGCCTATTGTTCGGTTTGATATTTCATATTTGATAAAAAATATACGAAATGAGTGGAAATTTATTTTTGTGATTGATCATAACGAGCCTAAATAAGTCTTAAGTGGTGGCTCATCGCAGAGATCTTAGCGTAGGGCCATTAACTAAAGTGGCACCTGGTCGAAGCTTCGGTAGTCCTGGGCCTGGTATGAGATAATGCTCGTGTTTTCCATCCACATTAACGACGTGTAATGCGGCTGAGGTAACCCAACCAGTGGTCATAAAATATAATTTTTTTCCGTCCGGTGAAAATTTAAGCTCTTGTGGATCTAGGATTTGTTTTTCAGGATCATTGCATGAAAAATTGGCATGAACCAACACCTTCTGTTTTTTACTTTTTACATCGTAAATCCAAATTTGTTGTGCGTAATCTGTATTTTTATCTTGGGCTGTATCGATAGGTTGGCCAGTATCTGGATCAATGGCTGCATCTGAATCAGAATTATCTCTTGTGGAACAGCTATCCGGAATAGGATTTTTAGTAGGTTTTACGATCGCAATTAGTTTTCCATTGGGAGATGAGGCAACATTTTGAAAGTCAGACAGATCCTCAGAAAAAGAAGCCTGTGAAAAAAATAGAATAGTCATCAACAAAATAAACAGTCGCAACATAAAACACTTTATTTTTTAGTTAATAAAAGATGCAAATCTTTTTGAAATGGAGAAATACCTGTAGCACGCAAATAAATATTACCCAAACGTGAAGTACATACTTCTAACTCTAACTGTTTTTTCGAAGCTAATGCAATACAGTGTTTTTTGTTTATCCAGCGATTATTTTCGAGAAAGTAGGCGCAAATTTCATTATTTTTTGTAATTTGAGTCATTGTAATTTTGTAAACTTCAATAACTGATCCTTTTTTCTTTTGATAACAATCTCAAAATCACATCTAAAACCATGTCCAATTGTTTCATGACATCTTCTGCCAAAAATCTTATAACTTTATAGCTATTTTCCTGTAATAAAATATCTTTTCTTCTGTCGCGACGATAAGATTCAGGAGATAAATGTTGCATTCCATCAATTTCAATCACGATTTTTGAATCTATGGACAAAAAATCAACTTCCATTTTTCCCATTCCATCAAATGGAATTGGTAATTCATAATTCAATTGAAAGCGTCCTTTTGTTTCAGATAATGTTTCCAATCGATAAAATAAAAATGCTTCTACATGGCTTCGCGCACGATCGATATTAATATTTTGATCGGCAATATCGGCAAATAATTTTGCTAACGGTGAATCAACGCCATCTCGAATTAACCGTTGTACTGAATTCGTAAAATGTATTTTCCATCCCGGATCAGCAGGTAATGAAACATCTGCTGGCCAACCATGATGCGCGCTTGCTGGCATCATAATTTTATAGCCAACCGATTCATATGCTTTACAGCGCCTATTAAACATTCTTTCAAGTAGTGGAACAGAAAAGTCGGCATAATCATATACCAACACTTCTTTTTTTGAATCATACAGGCGATGCAATCTTCCGACATATTGCGCGATAGTTCCTTTCCATGAAATCGGAAGTGTCAAAAATAAAGTATCTAAACGGGCATCATCAAAACCCTCGCCGACAAAACGACCAGTTGCTAAAATAATGCGTTTTTCATCTGACTTAATTGTTTTTAATTGTTCGATGGCTAAAGTCATTTCACGCTTGTTTAAGCCGCCACGCAACACAACTATATTTAGTAATCTCATCGATGATGTTAAAACTAAGAAAAATGATCGTTATTTAGATTTATTATTTTTTCACCGTGGCATGCGTCGATTAATAGCGATTGAGCTCAAATTATCTATCTTTCAGCCAGAACATGCCGGACAAATGGAATGGTATTTAAAATGGCTAGACAAACATGAAAGACGACCAGGTGAAGAAAAACCACTGGGTATTATAATTTGTTCCGACAAAGATCAGGAAGATTTGGAATTACTGGAGCTTGGTAAAAACGGCATTCACGTTTCACAGTATCTCGCTGAATTACCCCCTCGAAAAATGTTTGAAAAAAAACTACGTAATGTGATTGAAAATGCACGTGAAAAATATGCAAGATTAGAGCAATTGTCTGATGATGACAAATCAGAGACATCAAAATGAGCGCGGAATTTAAATCACCGCTGCCTTTATTTGACTCAATTGAATATATTCATTTGCAACATGATTTTTCATACCTGCGGTCAGATTATCAAACAAAAGATATTAAAATTGCAATTGAATTTTTAAAATCCTATCGTGGAAGCCTTGGCACATTTAATGCTTATCGACGTGAAATTGAGCGTTTATTACATTGGTGCGCATTAATTTCAAAAACAACACTTAAAAAATTAAAGCGAAATGATATTGAAAGTTTTATTCAATTTGCTCTAAAACCACCTCGAGAGTGGATTGGTAAAACAAAACCACCACGCTTTGTTGTCAAAGATGGTAAACGCATTCCCAATACACAATGGCGACCCTTTATTGTTACAGTTTCTAAAGCGCAATATCGCCAGGGTGAAACGCCTAAAATTAAGGATTTTGAATTAACGCAAGGTTCACTTAAAGAATTATTCGCAGTCCTAAGCAGTTTTTTTAATTATCTTCTCCAAGAAGAATATGTTTTTGCAAATCCTGTTGCATTAATCAGGCAAAAAAGTAAATTTATTCGAAAATCACAGGGACAATCTAAAATTAGAAGGCTGTCAGAATTACAATGGCAGACTGTAATAGATACTGCAAAAAAATTAGCGGAAAAAAATCCTGATGTTCACGAGAGAACATTATTTGTCATGTCGATACTTTATTCCATGTATTTGAGAATATCTGAATTAACCGCATCTGATCGTTGGACGCCTAAAATGAATGATTTTACGCGTGACTCAGATAATAATTGGTGGTTTACAACTGTTGGAAAAGGGAATAAAGAGCGACAAATTGCTGTTAGTGAAACGATGTTAAAAGCACTTAAAAAATGGCGCAAACATCTCGGATTATCACCACTACCCTCGCCTGCCGATGATTCTCCTCTGTTGCCTAAAACAAAAGGTATTGGGCCGATTAAAAGTGGCAACTATATTAGAAAAATTGTTCAATATTGTTTTGATCAGGCAATTGAGCAATTAAATAAAGATAATATGTCTGAAGAGGCTGAAACTTTAATTGAAGCAACAGTGCATTGGTTGCGACACACAGGTATTTCAGACGATGTTAAAACTCGACCACGCGAGCATGTGCGTGATGATGCAGGTCACAGTTCCAGCGCCATTACTGATAAATACATTGATATTGAAAAGCGTGAAAGGCATCGTTCAGCGCGAAAAAAGCAAATTTCAGAAGACGATTAATTTTCTATGACGGTTTTGGACCGCTTATGCAGTTGGAGCCATAATGCAATGATTCTCGATAAATTGTATCAGCGGTTGTGCGCAACCCTTGGAGAGAATAAAGCCAAGGCTATCTTGAGTAAGATATCGCCAGTAGCGTGGCAACACATTATTTTTACTGGTCGTTATCACTTCAAAGATCGGAAAAATGAGATTGATTTTGATAAGCTCATTAAACTTTTGGAGAAAAAACTGGGTAAAACCATAACTGTCAAAAAAACCTCATCTGTTACTCCTTGATATTTTATCGTTATATTGCTTGCAAATATATACAAAATATTGTATATTTATTCTTATGGATAATAAGAAAGAAATTGATTTTCGTGGGGACTCGCTTGATGCTTTGCGCGTATTCCCTGTTTTGGCAAGGAAAGAAGCCGGTTTTCAATTGGATAAAGTGCAGTCTGGACAAGATCCAGATGACTGGAAACCAATGAATGTAGTTGGCTCGGGTGTGCGGGAAATTCGAATCCAGGATGCTGCGGGCATATTTCGAGTCATTTACATTGCAAAACTTGCTGACGTCGTTTATGTGCTTCACTGTTTTCAAAAAAAGACGGAAAAAACAAGTAAAGTAGACATTGATCTAGCAACAAAGCGCTACAAAGAGTTAATGCGAGGGCTAAAAAAATGAGTAAAAAGAGATTTAAAAGCGTATGGGATGCTATTGAGGACACCCCAGAACAAGCTGAGAACATGAAATTGCGCTCTGATTTAATGATGGCGCTGCAAAAGCGCATTACGCAATTGAAGTTGACGCAAGGACAAGCTGCAGAATTATTTGGCGTTACTCAACCAAGGGTATCGGATTTAATGCGCGGCAAGATTAGTTTATTTGCGCTTGATATCCTTGTGAATATGACAACTGCAGCAGGCTTGCACGTTGAAATGCATATAACAAAAATGAAGAAAGCGGCTTAAAATCTAAGACCGGCCAGTTTTGTCGGTTCTTCCAGACAACCCCAAGGAGGAGGATACCACTAAAATCTAGTCACAGGTACTATCCGGATAAGCATGAAAGATTACATCGAAAAAAATAATTGCGTGAATTCTATGAAAAAAACGATTTCCATTACTACACTTTTTTTATTTCTAACTACCGGCTATGCAGATGAGGGTATTTATACTTTTGAAAAAAATAACAACGTTTTCTTTTATTCAAAAAATGCGGATAAAGTATTGCAACTAACGCATACTGGAAAAAATAGCAATCCAATATTGTCTCCAGATGGTAGATGGCTTGTATTTGTCAAACAAAGTAAAATTATCATGCCGGAGCGATGTACAGATTTTTCTAATATTGATAGCAAATATGCGAATGAACTCTGGGTATATGATCTGCAAAACATGAAAAAAAGAATTCTTGTAAAAGATAATTTTGCTTGCGATGATCCAGAAAAAAAGATCACTGATCCAGAACAATTATATTTCTCACCAAACAGTAAAACGCTATATTTTCAAACATCCGCATGGGCTACTTCAGGTGCTATTCATGCAATTGATATGGATTCTAAAAATCCACGATTTGTTACAGATGGAAATGAATATCACGTTATCAAAGATGGAAAATATAAGGGTGATTTAGTCATCAATCAGCATCGATATCGTTTCAAAGGCGATACCCCATTAGGTAGTTATGATTGGGATTGGCTGTATACACCGCAAGGAAAACAAATCAAGCTTTACAAAAAGGAAGATTGAGCATTTAAAAATCAAATTGTAAAAATTTACCCTACAAAAATGGGGGTTGTTCCACAGGGGGCCATATGGTTTTGCAATTTTTCCTGATGTTGAGTCAGGACACAATGCTTTATTGGATCTCTTAAGTAACGTGTATGCAAATTATTCTATTGATCGCATGATCGTGAAATTTGCACCACCTAAAGAAAACCCAACAAAAAAATATGCAAAATTGCTACACGAAAAAACTGGTATCTATGATGATAGACCAATCAAAAAATTTACAGCCGAACAATTCGAAAAGCTATGGAAGGCTATTCAACAAATGGAAGGGTATAAGGCTGGAAAAATTGTTGAGGTATTTCGAGTCACTGGCGTACAACCAATCGATAAACATACCTATAAATTTTGCTTAAATGAAGGCGATTGGATATCTGAATCTCAATGTATTTCGTTAGCAGGACAAGGAAAAGTTGAGCTGGAAGTATGCGTTTCTGATCTGGGGAATAAATTTTTAAGGTCTCCTGCAAATAGTATTTTTCAAACGCGACTTGAAGACTTAAAACAAACACCATGAAAAAAATAATAATAATCATTACCGCTTTTTTCTTTACATCAAACGCACTCTCAGATCAAGGTGTGTATGCCTATGATGAAAATGGCCATGTTTATTACTTCTCAAAAACAAAAAATAAAGTATTGCAATTAACGTATTCCGGTATAAATCATCATATCGCAGATAAGTCACATCCGTTTGATTGAATGCATCGTCCAGTGGTTTTAAATAAATGCCGCTTAAGAATTGCGACAGCGGTCCGCGCAGTGCAATACCATGATCGGGATTTTTATAGCCGTACGGTGAATCAATCGGATTTTTAATGATGTTTTCAAGCATTTTTATTAATTTCGAATCATCATAATATTTTTTTATGTCCTGAATTAATTTATAGTGCGGGATGGATTTATAAAATGATTTCACATCGGCGCGGATAAAATATTTTGGGCGTGAATGTTGCAACACTTCACGAATTTGTTGTCGTGAGGATAATTGGAATGCCAAAGACTTTAGCGGACACCAATTTCAAATGCCATGATCGTACCAAATTAAAAAGATTGGAAGAACCTGATAACAGGATCTTTTTCCTCTATTTTCCCCCCCATGATAGCAGTATATATTTCCTCACCACTTTTTGATAACGGATGATTGACTCGTAGATCGTATTTTTCTGGTGCGCCGTAGGCAAATAACACCGAACCGCCTTTGATATAACCAATAAACTTATCTGCATCTTTGGGGTTCACTGCAAAGCATCCCCAACTTCGACCTGCATACCCATGATCTTTAATAAAAGCATGTGTGACATACCATGCCGGATGAATCTCAATGGCACGGCTTGCTGCATTACTGTTAATTCCCTTTTCCAATCCCTTCACATGCAACGATTCACCATGCTCCCCTTCAAATACACTCGCAGTCGTATAAACACCAGTTGAGGATTCATCTGAACCGGGACGATTTGAAAAACGGGTTGCATACAATTTACCGGTATTTTTACCTTGCGCGACATCAATGTGCATTAAAACATGGTCATTTTTTAAATCGATAACCCACAAACGCTTTTCATTAGAAGGTCTATTGAAATCGACAATGGTTAAGACAGCGGTATCCGCGACAGTGCCGTTCCTCACGGCCCATCGATAACCGTTAATGGCATACGTCAAGAGCCTGGGGCTTAAGCCGTCATCTGCGGTCACTCTTTTGATTTCCTTTAAATTATCCGTAGGCTGAAAGAACATGAATCCACCTATTACAACCAGCCCCGCTAAAATGAGCGATGTTAGCGCCCCTAGTAATTTTTTCATAACCGGCACCCCTATTTGCACCTGTTATGAACAATTATAGCTAAGATTAGCGAAAACTTTAGGAAAAAATTCCAATATAAAGTCAATAAAAACAATATATTGGGCGTGTATTTTCAAGATCAGCAATCAACACGTAAAACCTGGAATACAACCATAAGCGACAAAGCGGTCCCTATCTCTCGGCAGTGGTAGTATAAAATCAAACACACTCACACCCCACATTACTCTGTCCTTGTAAATTCCACCATCGCTGGAACCAAACATGAGCGGCTGATTATTTTTATCTTTGCCTAAATACATCATGACATGCGTAATCGGTGGTCTACGATTCGTTCGAAACGTGTTTGTCCAGAATAATAAATCACCGGGTTTTAACGCATTAAATTGAGCTGAATGAAAATTTTCATACGTGACATGATGAATTTTTCCCGCCCTTAATAACCACATATACATTTCGTAAGAATCTCTTGGAACATAAGTATGATGTTTCATATGTCTTAAAAGATAATAAAAAACGCCTGAACAATCCATTCCGCCCGTTCTCGGATTAGCAGATCCAAAGTGGTAAGTGAGATTTTTTCGAGACAACACCAACGCTTTCGAAATCACTTTCTTCACATTCGCTGGATAATTCGCATAGTTTGCGAGATTTTCGACGGGGACTGGTTCCGTCACGGCTGGATGCTGCCCTCCAAATTGCGAGCAACTGGTGCCGAGAAATGAAGCCAATAAAACAACCAATACACAAATAATACGAAACATAACTCACCCTTTTTTTGAAGGTCGCGATGATACCACGCTACCATTAAAAATAATGAGTTTTTTTGTCATTAATTCGTATAAAATAACAAATAAGCACTATGGGCTATCTCGGGTGAAATGGATTTTTCGCGCATGAATGAAATTGTAAAACGAACTTTCCAAACGAAATCACCTATCCAAAAAGTGTTGATAATTCTTGCCTTGTTGCTGGTGATTTTTCTGTTCGTTCGCCTAATAAACAGCATTTTTTTTCATAAAAAACAGGTAGCAATACCCCTATCCGTCGCAATCGCGGCAGTTAAAACCAAAGATGTCCCCGTTTATTTTTCGGCATTAGGCACTGTCAATCCGGACACTACCATCACCGTTAAAACCCAAATCAATGGGGTTTTAACGCATGTTTACTTCAAGGATGG
>Ga0207150_1019_pt2 | contig 42072 bp, 50 predicted proteins | sample Alteio_BWMinHeat_32_FD_153526 | JGI IMG/M metagenome (GOLD analysis project Ga0207150, IMG submission 153526) | Enriched cells from forest soil in Barre Woods Harvard Forest LTER site, Petersham, Massachusetts, United States -... | ecosystem: Environmental > Terrestrial > Soil > Temperate forest >...
CGGGACAAAGAACACGTCAACGTCGGCACCATCGGTCACGTCGATCACGGTAAAACCACATTAACTGCAGCATTGACAAAATGTATGTCAGAAAAATTTGGTGGTGAAGCACAAGCTTTCGATCAAATTGACAAAGCACCTGAAGAAAAAGCGCGTGGTATTACGATTGCAACTTCGCACGTCGAATATCAAAGTGCAAAACGTCACTACGCACACGTCGATTGTCCAGGACACGCCGATTACGTGAAAAACATGATCACGGGTGCTGCTCAAATGGACGGCGCGATTCTTGTAGTTTCTGCTGCAGACGGTCCAATGCCTCAAACGCGTGAACACATCGTATTAGCGCGTCAAGTGGGCGTTCCTTACATCGTTGTCTTCTTAAATAAAGCAGACATGGTTGACGATGCTGAATTATTAGAATTAGTCGAAATGGAAGTGCGTGATTTGTTGTCGAGCTACAATTTCCCAGGCGACAAAACACCCATTATTATCGGATCTGCATTGAAAGCATTGCAAGGTGATACCAGCGAATACGGCGTACCTGCTGTATGCAAATTGGTTGAAACGATGGATGAATACATCCCGATGCCAAAACGTGACATCGACAAACCATTTTTGTTACCAATTGAAGACGTGTTCTCGATTTCTGGACGTGGAACAGTAGTTACTGGCAGAATCGAACGCGGAATTATCAAAGTCGGTGAAGACATCGAAATCATCGGTATCAAACCAACACTCAAAACGACCTGTACAGGCGTAGAAATGTTCCGCAAATTGCTCGATGAAGGTCGCGCTGGGGATAATGTTGGTGTACTATTGCGCGGCACGAAGCGAGAAGAAGTGGAACGTGGTCAAGTATTGGCGAAACCCGGTTCAATTACGCCTCATACAAAATTCGAAGCAGAAGTATACGTATTATCGAAAGAAGAAGGCGGTCGTCATACACCATTCTTCAAAGGTTATCGTCCACAATTCTACTTCAGAACAACAGACGTAACTGGCGCAGTTGAATTGCCAGCAGGTGTTGAAATGGTCATGCCAGGCGACAACATCAAAGTAGTTGTTGAATTGATCTGCCCAATCGCGATGGAAGATGGCTTACGTTTCGCGATCCGCGAAGGTGGAAGAACGGTTGGTGCGGGAGTTGTGGCGAAGATTATTGCGTAGAACGTGTCCGTGAACCGTGTCCGTGTCCACACATACTGACACGGACACGGATCCCGGACACGGATAACTTGCTTTAGGCCAGTAGCTCAATTGGCAGAGCGACGGTCTCCAAAACCGTAGGTTGGGGGTTCGATTCCCTCCTGGCCTGTAATGTAGAGACGTCGATTTATCGTGTCTCCTTAAGATCGCGATGTATCGCGTCTAATTTGCGAAGTTGAAAATATGAACGTACGCATAATTGACCAAAACGTCCAAACGCCTCGTTTCGACGGCCTGAAGTGGACAGTTGTTTTTTTAATCCTGATTGGTGGTATAGTTGCCAACACTCATTTTAGTCAGGTTGCTTGGGCGATCCGCGCGGCTATTGGCATTGTATTGGTGGTGCTTGCAGTATTGACGGCATTTCAAACAACAAAAGGCCAGTTGGTCTGGACTTTTATGAAAGGTGCGCGTGTTGAGCTGCGCAAAGTGGTTTGGCCAACGCGACAAGAGACAATTCAGACGACGTTAGTTGTTGTTGCGATGGTGGTAGTCGCCGCTTTGATTTTGTGGGGATTGGACACCTTGTTTTTTTGGATGGTGGGTTGGCTGACGGGGCAAAGGTAGTGTCCGTGTCCGGGATCCGTGTCGGTAAAAATGGACACGGACACGGCTCACTGACACCTTTTTAAGGTTGAAGACGTATGACTGAAGAACATAAAAAAGCGGATGCACAGAACACTAAACGCTGGTACGTCATTCACGCTTATTCTGGATTTGAGAATTATGTTGTTAAAGCGTTAGGTGAACGCATTCGCTTGAAAGGTCTTGAGCATCGCTTTGGGGAAATTATTGTCCCTACTGAAGAAGTGGTAGAAATGCGTGCGGGTCAAAAAAGAAAAAGCGAACGTAAGTTTTTTCCTGGCTACGTCTTAGTTCAAATGGAAATGGATAATGAAACGTGGCACTTAGTGAAAAGTGTTCCGCGTGTATTAGGTTTTATTGGCGGCACTGCTGAACGTCCTGCCCCAATTTCAGATAAAGAAACAGCGGCTATTTTGCGTCGTGTTGAAGAAGGTGAAAGCAAGCCCAAACCAAAAGTCTTATTCGAACCAGGTGAAGTGGTACGGGTAACTGATGGTCCGTTTGCTGATTTCAATGGCGTTGTTGAAGATGTTAATTATGAAAAAAATCGCTTACGGGTATCTGTTTCTATCTTCGGGCGTGCAACGCCGGTTGAATTGGAGTTTGGACAAGTAGAAAAAGCGTAGAGAGTGTCCGTGTCCGGGATCCGTGTCAGTAACAACAGACACGGATCCCGGACACGGACACTGTATATAACGGGGAGTTGCTTCAATACCGAAGCAACGCCAGCACCCAAACCGGAGAGTAAAACTGTGGCAAAGAAAATAACCGCCTATATTCGTCTGCAAGTAAAAGCAGGTGAGGCAAATCCTAGTCCACCGGTTGGTCCAGCATTGGGTCAACATGGTGTTAATATCATGGAATTCTGTAAAGCGTTTAATGCAAAAACGCAAGGCATGGAAAAAGGTATGCCGACACCAGTGGTCATCACTGTGTATTCTGATCGTAGCTTTACGTTCATCACGAAAACACCGCCAGCATCTGTGCTGTTGAAAAAATTAGTGTTGGCTGGCAAAAGCGGCAGTGCGACGCCAAATACTGTCAAAGTCGGTAAAGTGACACGCAAGCAACTAGAAGAAATTGCGAAGCTCAAAGAACCTGATTTAACAGCTGCTGATTTAGAAGCAGCAATTCGTACAATTGCGGGCACAGCACGCAGTATGGGAATTGACGTTGAGGGGGTTAAAGCTCGTGAGTAAACATTCAAAAAAACAACGTGAATTAAGAAAAGATTTAGTTGCTGGTAAGACTTATTCAGTTTTAGAAGCATTGGATATCGTTAAAAAATGCGCTTCAGCTAAGTTTGATGAAAGCTTAGATGTGGCAGTTTTATTGGGAATTGATGCTAAAAAATCTGACCAATTCGTTCGTGGTGCGACAGTGTTGCCCGGTGGTACTGGTAAAACAGTACGTGTGGCTGTATTCGCACAAGGCGATCAAGCGACTGCTGCAAAAGCCGCGGGTGCTGACATTGTTGGCTTCGACGATTTAGCGGAAATCGTTAAAACAGGTAAATTGGAAGCGGATGTTGTGATTGCAACACCCGATGCGATGCGTATTGTTGGTCAATTGGGTCAAATTTTGGGACCAAAAGGTTTAATGCCAAATCCTAAAGTGGGAACGGTTTCCAATGATGCTGCAGCTGCGGTTAAGAACGCGAAAAGTGGTCAAGTGCGTTATCGTACGGACAAAAACGGTATTGTGCATTGCTCAGTTGGCAAAGCAAGTTTTGATCGTGAAGCGATTAAGAAAAATATCGAAGCATTATTGGTTGATTTGAAAAAAGCGAAACCAGCGGGTGCCAAAGGAACCTATTTGAAAAAAATTGTACTTTCTTCGACGATGGGTCCTGGATTGCAGTTGGAACTTTCGTCATTGAATGCGTGAGTGATTCGTGTCCGTGAACCGTGTCCGTGTCTGTATATACGGATCACGGACACGGACCCCGGACACAGTTAAAAAGATTTCGCGACAAGTGATTGTCGTCGAAGACCGTAGGTGTGCGAAAGCACTTAATGTTTTTTAGCCTACGCAGATGATGTGTCGTAAAGTGATTTTGCACTCATCAAGAGTGAAATTAAAGATCTCTATTTTTTAGGGTTTTTTGTTTCGGTTTGGGTGTCAGTGTCCGTGATCCGTGTCAGTACTTATGGACACGGATCACGGACTCTGTTAACGGAGGTTAATGTGGCTTTAAATTTAGATGGTAAAAAGGCAATTGTGGAAGACTTGATGGTCGTTGCAGGTTCTGCAATGTCTGCGGTCGCTGCAGATTATCGTGGCCTGACTGTCTCTGAAGCGAATGCGTTACGTAAATTTGCTCGCGCCGCCGGCGTTGATGTAGGTGTTTATCGTAATACTTTGGCTCGCAGAGCGTTGAAGGACACCGATTTTGCCTGTCTCTCTGATGTATTGACCGGTCCCATTGTGTTGCTGTTCGCACAAGCGGATCCAGGTGCTGCTGCCCGTGTTTTACGGGATTTTGAATTTGCTGAAAAATTGACGGTACGCGGATTGGCCCTGGGTGGCCAATTATTAGCGGCCTCTCAATTAAAAGCAGTAGCAAGCTTGCCGACATTACACGAAGCGTTAGGTCAGCTTGTATGTGTAATGAAAGCGCCGATTACCAAATTTGTTCGTACGGTGAATGAACCTGCGGCTCAGATGGTTCGAGCTTTTGCGGCGGTGGGTGATCAAAAGAAGGCAGCGTAAGAACCGTGTCTGTGATCCGCTGTCCGTGTCCGTACGATCTTTACGGACACGGACACGGACACTTAATGAATTTTAATAAAATGGGGTATTTGATATGACACAAGTTTCAAAAGAACAAATTCTTGAAGCAGTTGCAAACATGAGCGTTATGGATGTTTGTGATCTCGTGAAAATGATGGAAGAAAAATTCGGTGTTTCTGCAGCAGCAGCGGTAGCAGTTGCGGGTCCTGCAGCAGGTCCAGCAGCGGCGGCTGAAGAAAAAACTGAATTTGACGTTGTCATGAAAGATTTCGGTGCAAACAAAATCGAAGTCATCAAAGTGATTCGTGCTGTGACAGGCTTAGGCTTGAAAGAAGCGAAAGACATGGTTGAAGCAGTGCCTGCAACTGTGAAAGAAGGCGTTTCGAAAGCTGACGCTGAAGACATCAAGAAAAAATTAACTGAAGCTGGTGCGGAAGTAGAAGTTAAGTAAACAGTGTCCGTGAACCGTGTCCGTGATCTCCATTTGCTGACACGGATCACACACACGGATCACTAATTCCTACGCAGCTCTATGACATTACTCCTAAAAAGAGGCACGAAGTATGACCAAACACGCTCACCATGAAGATCGATACACAGTAATTTCAGGATCAGAAAAGCGACGCGTTAGGTTGCGCTTAGGACCAAGCCAAACTGAAGCAATGAAAACACCTTATTTGCTCGGTATTCAAATAGAATCTTACGAGCAATTTTTACAAGCGAATATCCCTGTAGATAAGCGCGCTGACATTGGTTTGCATGCGGCGTTTAAATCAGTATTTCCTATTCAAAGTTATTCTGGCAATGCACGGTTAGAATATGTTTCTTACGCGCTCGGAACGCCTTTATTTGACGTGAAAGAATGTAAATTACGCGGCGCGACTTATGCATGCCCGTTAAAAGTGAAAATGCGTTTGGTTGTATTTGATAAAGAAGCGGCGAAAGATCAGTCGGCAATCAAAGCAATTAAAGAACAAGAAGTTTATATGGGCGAGATGCCCTTGATGACAGAAACGGGTAGCTTGGTGATTAACGGCACAGAACGTGTTGTCGTTTCTCAATTGCACCGTTCACCAGGTGTGTTTTTCGAGCACGATAAAGGTAAAACGCACTCATCCGGAAAATTATTATATTCCGCGCGTATTATTCCTTACCGTGGTTCATGGTTAGATTTCGAATTTGATCCGAAAGATTGTTTGTTTGTGCGTATCGATCGTCGTCGTAAATTACCCGCAACGGTTATTTTACGCGCGTTAGGTTATACGACAGAAGAAATGTTGGGTCTTTTTTATGAGAACAACGTATTTCATTTAGCAAAAGATAAAATTACGCTAGATCTCGTGCCAAAACGTCTTCGCGGTGAATTAGCGACGATGGATATTCTTGATGAAAAAGGCGAAGTGATTGTAGAAGCCGATCGTCGTATTTCTGCACGTCATATCCGTCGTATCGAAAAAGCGGGTATTAAAACACTCGTTGTGCCCGAAGAATATTTAGTGGGCCGCATGCTCTCCAAAACCATCGTTGATAAATCAACCGGTGAAGTATTAGCTGAAGCGAACCAAGATGTTACATTGGAATTAATCGAAGCGTTCCGTAAAGCAGGAATTACATCGATTGATACGTTGTACATCAATGAAATTGAATGCGGTGCTTATGTTTCCGATACATTGAAACTCGATGGCACTGTGACGCCGATGGATGCGTTAGTCGAAATTTACCGCATCATGCGTCCGGGTGAACCACCGACAAAAGATTCTGCAGAAAGTTTGTTCGAAAGTTTATTTTTTGCGACCGAGCGTTATGATTTATCTGCTGTGGGTCGTATGAAATTCAATCGTCGTGTTGGTAGATCGGATTTAACTGGCGCAGGCGTATTGTCGAAAGAAGATATTGTTGATGTGTTGAAAGTGCTCGTGAATATTCGCGACGGTCAAGGTGTTGTCGATGATATCGATCACTTAGGAAATCGTCGTGTACGTAGCGTTGGTGAAATGACTGAAAATCAATTCCGTGTCGGATTGGTGCGTGTTGAACGTGCAGTCAAAGATCGCTTGAGCTTAGCGGATGTTGACACATTAATGCCGCAAGACTTGGTGAATGCCAAACCCGTTTCTGCGGCGATCAAAGAATTTTTTGGATCGAGCCAATTGTCGCAATTCATGGATCAAAATAATCCCTTATCCGAAGTGACGCACAAACGTCGCGTTTCGGCACTTGGACCGGGCGGTTTGACGCGTGAGCGTGCAGGCTTTGAAGTCCGCGACGTGCATCCAACGCATTACGGTCGTGTATGTCCGATTGAAACACCTGAAGGTCCAAATATTGGTTTGATTAATTCATTGTCGGTTTATGCGCGCACGAACGAATATGGTTTCTTAGAAAGTCCTTATCGCAAAGTGGTTGATGGTCGTGTGACTGATGAATTGCAATATTTATCGGCGATTGAAGAAGGTGACTTCTACATCGCGCAAGCCAGCACGAACCTGGATGCAAAAGGTCGCATGTTGGATCAGTTAATTTCAGCGCGTCATAAAGGTGAATTTACTTTAACGACAGCGGAACAAGTAAATTTTATGGACGTATCGCCACGTCAGATTGTATCCGTCGCTGCATCGTTAATTCCATTTTTGGAGCATGATGACGCGAACCGTGCGTTGATGGGATCGAACATGCAACGTCAAGCCGTTCCAACGATTCGTCCTGAAAAACCATTGGTGGGTACGGGCATGGAACGTATGGTTGCCGTGGATTCTGGTGTGACGATTGCTGCAAAACGTCCAGGTGTTGTTGCTGCCGTGGATGCGTCGCGCATCGTCGTTCGTGTCGATAATTCGGCATTGAAAGACGATGAAGATGTCGGCATTGATATTTACAATCTCACGAAATACACACGTTCGAACCAAAATACGTGTATTAATCAACGTCCCATTGTGAACGTCGGTGATGTCGTTCAAGAAAACGATGTGATGGCTGATGGTCCGTCGACAGACTTGGGTGAATTGTCGCTCGGTCAAAATTTGATGGTCGCGTTTATGCCGTGGAATGGTTACAACTTCGAGGACTCGATTTTATTGTCTGAGAAATTAGTGATCGACGATCGTTTCACATCGATTCATATTCAAGATTTAACCTGCGTATCGCGTGATACGAAATTAGGACCTGAAGAAGTCACTGCCGATATTCCTAATGTCGGTGAAGGTGCGCTGTCGAAATTGGATGAGTCCGGTATCGTTTACGTCGGCGCTGAAGTAAATCCAGGCGATATTTTGGTGGGTAAAGTGACGCCAAAGGGTGAAACACAATTAACGCCAGAAGAGAAATTATTGCGCGCGATCTTCGGCGAAAAAGCATCTGATGTGAAAGATTCATCGTTGCGTGTTCCGCCAGGTGTTTCGGGAACTGTGATCGACGTTCGTGTGTTTATTCGCGATGGTGTAAAAAAGGACGAACGCACTTTGCAAATCGAAGAAGAACAATTAACCCAAATGAAAAAAGATTTGGATGATGAGTTAGCGATTCGCACTCTCGCTATGTATGAAGGCTTGGAAAAATTATTGGTAGGTCATGTGGTTGATGGCGGACCGGATAAATTGAAAGCGGGTTCGAAAGTCACTGCAGAATATCTGCATGGATTGGCTCGCGAAAAATGGTTTGCGATTCGTTTGAAAGATGACAAATCGAATCAACGTTTAGAAGCCGTGCATCAAAAATATGCTGCATTGAACGAAGAACGTGATGAAAAACTAAAAGTGATGCGTAACAAGTTGACACAAGGCGATGACTTAGCGCCAGGCGTGATCAAAATTGTCAAAGTCTATTTGGCAGTGAAACGTCGTGTTCAACCCGGTGATAAGATGGCGGGACGTCACGGTAACAAAGGGGTTATTTCTACCATTGTTCCGGTTGAAGACATGCCGTACCTCGAAGATGGCACACCCGTGGATATCGTATTGAATCCATTGGGCGTACCTTCACGTATGAACATCGGTCAAGTATTAGAAACCCACTTAGGTTGGGCTGCGAAAGGCTTGGGTCGTAAGATTGGTGCGCTGCTTGAAGCGCATGCATCGATGAAATCGCTCCGCGAATATTTGACAAAAGTCTACGATGTCAGCTTCGGTCAAAAACTGAATGTCGATGCGTTGACGGATGATGAAGTGATTGAATTGGCGCGCAACCTAAAAGACGGCGTACCTGTTTCAACACCGGTATTTGATGGTGCATCCGAAGAAGAAATCAAAAATCTATTTAAGATGGCTGATTTGTCGGAATCAGGACAAATGATTCTGCATGATGGTCGCACCGGAAGACAATTTTCAAGACCTGTGACCGTGGGTTACATGTACATGCTCAAATTGAACCACTTGGTGGACGATAAGATGCATGCGCGTTCAACCGGTTCTTATAGCTTGGTAACACAACAACCATTGGGCGGTAAAGCGCAATTCGGTGGTCAACGTTTCGGGGAAATGGAAGTGTGGGCGCTAGAAGCTTACGGCGCGGCATACACCTTGCAAGAAATGTTGACGGTCAAGTCGGACGACGTGAATGGTCGCACCAGAATGTATAAAAACATTGTGGACGGCGATCACCGTATGGATGCCGGCATGCCAGAATCGTTTAACGTTTTGGTGAAAGAAATACGTTCGTTGGGTATTGACCTCGATCTTGAAGCGGATTGAGAGGTTTGAGTGATCCGTGTCCGGGATCCGTGTCACTGTCCATCACTTGTGATTTTGGAGATTTGAATGAGTTCTGCAATGAGTGTTGATAATCTTCGAGTATTCAAAATAACACACGCCATGACTGTTGATTTATATAAATTGACACGACAATTTCCAACTGAAGAGAAGTTTGGATTGACCTCTCAAATTAGACGCGCCAGCTCTTCAGTTTGCGCGAATTTGATGGAGGGCGGACATAGAAATAATACGAAGGAGTATCGTCAATTTGCTGGTATGAGTAGGGGTTCGGTTGGCGAATTGAAGTACCATCTATTGCTTGCAAAAGATTTGCATTATATTTCACAAGATGATTATAAACATTACGTTTATGCATTAGATGACATTAGCAAGATGCTGTATGGACTGATTAAAGCATTAGAAAAAAATAATACGGTTCATTGACCCGGGATCCATGTCCGTAAGAACGCTCTTACGGACACGGATCCCGAACACGGACACTAATCACAAACACGAGGGCGCCACATTGAGAGACCTATTAAAACATGTAAAATCCAGACGAGTGACTGAATTTGATGGGTTGCGTATTAAATTAGCATCACCAGAAGAGATTCGTTCGTGGTCATTTGGCGAAGTGCGTAAACCTGAAACCATCAATTACCGTACGTTCAAACCGGAACGCGATGGTTTGTTCTGCGCGAAAATTTTCGGACCCGTGAAAGATTACGAATGTTTATGCGGTAAGTACAAACGTCTAAAACACCGTGGTGTTGTCTGCGAAAAATGCGGCGTCGAAGTCACGTTGGCAAAAGTGCGTCGTGAACGCATGGGTCACGTGGAATTGGCATGCCCCGTTGCGCATATTTGGTATCTCAAATCATTGCCGTCTCGTATCGGCGTGATGTTAGACATGCCGTTGCGCGATATCGAACGTGTATTGTATTTCGAAGCTTACGTAATCACAGATCCCGGCGTGACTGATTTAGAAATCGGTCAGCTGTTGACTGAAGAAGCGTATCTCGATGCGTTGGAAGAATACGGTGACGATTTCGAAGCGTTGATGGGTGCGGAAGCGATTAAAAAATTATTGCACCGTATCGATTTGGATCAGCAAATTGGTGAATTACGCGAAGAGTTACCAAAAACAACGTCTGAAACCAAAATCAAAAAAATCACCAAACGCCTCAAAGTATTGAGTGCGTTCAAAGCATCGGGCAATCGTCCTGATTGGATGATTTTAGAAGTATTGCCCGTATTGCCTGCTGATTTGCGTCCATTAGTTCCTTTGGATGGCGGACGTTTTGCAACTTCCGATTTGAATGATCTCTATCGCCGCGTAATCAACCGTAATAATCGTTTGAAACGTTTGTTGGAATTGAATGCACCAGACATCATCGTGCGTAATGAAAAACGTATGTTGCAAGAATCTGTCGATGCGTTATTGGATAACGGTCGTCGTGGTCGCGCGATTTTGGGTTCGAACAAACGCCCATTGAAATCATTGGCTGATATGATCAAAGGTAAATCTGGTCGTTTCCGTCAAAATCTCTTGGGTAAACGTGTCGATTATTCCGGTCGTTCCGTTATTGTGGTCGGTCCGAATTTGAAATTGCATCAGTGCGGATTGCCCAAGAAAATGGCGCTCGAGTTATTTAAACCCTTTATTTATAGCAAATTGCAACACCGTGATTTAGCGACAACGATCAAAGCCGCGAAGAAAATGGTTGAGATGGAAATGCCAGAAGTGTGGGATATTCTCGAAGAAGTAATTCGCGAACATCCAGTCTTATTAAACCGTGCACCAACATTGCATAGATTAGGTATTCAAGCATTCGAACCCATTTTGGTCGAAGGTAAAGCGATTCAATTGCATCCGTTAGTATGTACCGCATACAACGCCGATTTTGACGGTGACCAAATGGCGGTGCACGTTCCATTGACGCTCGAAGCGCAATTGGAAGCACGCACATTGATGATGTCGACGAACAACGTATTGCATCCAGCGAATGGTGATCCTGTGATCGTTCCAACACAAGACGTTGTCTTGGGTTTATATTACATGACGCGTGATTGCGTGAATGTTCCAGGCGAAGGCATGATTTTCGCAGATGTGGATGAAGTGAGTCGTGCATACGAAGGCGGACACGTGGATCTACAAGCGCGTGTGAAAGCCCGTATTTTCGAAACGCAAATGGATTTCAAAACCCGCGAAAAAATCACGCAACGCGTCATGGTTGAAACAACCGTCGGTCGTTTATTGTTGTGGCGCATTGTGCCTGAAGGTTTGCCGTTTGAATTAATCAATCGCGCAATGACGAAAAAAGCGGTCTCGAAATTACTCGACGTCAGTTATCGTAATTTAGGATTGAAAGACACGGTTATTTTCGCGGATCAATTGATGTATACCGGTTTCCGATATGCAACTTATTCCGGTATTTCAATCGGTATTAACGATTTAGTGGTACCTGATACGAAACAAGAATTGATTAGTGGCGCGGAAGATGAAGTGCGCGAAATCGAGCAGCAATTTGCGTCTGGTTTGGTAACGCAAGGTGAACGCTTCAATAAAGTCATCGATATTTGGTCGCATGCCAATGAGCAAGTGGCGAAAGCGATGATGGATAAGTTGGCGACGGAAATAGTCGTTGATGCGAAGGGTAACTCTGTTCAACAAACATCGTTTAACTCAATTTATATGATGTCGGATTCTGGAGCGCGGGGTTCTGCAGCACAATTACGTCAATTGTCTGGTATGCGGGGTTTGATGTCTCGTCCAGACGGTTCGATTATGGAAACGCCAATTACCGCGAACTTCCGTGAAGGGTTGAACGTATTGCAATACTTCATTTCAACCCACGGTGCGCGTAAAGGGTTGGCGGATACAGCGTTGAAAACGGCGAATTCCGGTTATTTGACACGTCGTTTGGTTGACGTTGCGCAAGATCTTGTCATCACTGACATGGATTGCGGCACGACAAAAGGTATCGAGATGAAACCACACATTGAAGGTGGTGATATCGTCGAACCATTGAAAGAACGTGTATTGGGACGTGTATTGGTTGAAGCAGTTACGGATCCAAAAACAGGCGTGATGTTGTTCCCTGAAAATACATTATTAGACGAAACAGCCGTTGAGGTTTTAGAAAAACATAGCATCGATCGCGTGATGGTGCGCTCTGCAATTATGTGTGAATTCACGCATGGCGTGTGTGCGCTTTGTTATGGTCGTGATTTAGGACGTGGTCATTTGGTGAATACGGGTGAAGCGGTGGGTGTCGTTGCGGCGCAATCCATTGGTGAACCAGGAACACAGTTAACCATGCGTACCTTCCACATCGGGGGTGCGGCATCGCGTTCAACCGCGGCGAGCAACGTTCAGGTTAAATCTGACGGTTTAATTAAATTAAATAATATGAAAACCATCCAAAATGCGAACGGTCAGTTGGTGACGGTATCGCGTTCGGGTGAATTGGTTGTGTATGACGAACAATTGGGTATCGAACGCGAGCAATACAAATTGCCGTACGGTGCAATGTTGTCAGTGGCTGATGGCGGTAAAGTGAAAGCGGGTCAGATTGTTGCGCAATGGGATCCACATACGCATCCTATCATCACTGAAGTTGCGGGTAAACTGCGCTTTGTGGATTTGGTCGATGGTGTCACCATGAAACGTCAAACAGACGAACTTACTGGTTTGAGCAGTATTGTAGTGAGCGGTTCGAAGCAACGTGGTCCTGGTGGTCGTGAAATGCGTGCGATGGTGAAATTGGTCGATAAAAAAGGCGACGATATCACTTTGGCAGGCGGCAAAGTGCCCGCGCAATATTACTTGCCTGAAGGTACTTTTATTTCGATGTCTGATGGTGCAGATGTGGCGATCGGCGATGTCATCGCACGTATTCCGCAAGAAACATCAAAAACGCGCGATATTACGGGTGGTTTGCCACGCGTAGCCGATTTGTTTGAAGCACGCAAACCGAAAGATTCTGCTATTTTGGCTGAAATTTCCGGTATCGTGAGCTTCGGTAAAGAAACGAAAGACAAAGGTCGCTTGATTATCACAGGTGCTGATGGCGAAACATTCGAAGCGTTGATTCCAAAATGGCGTCGTGTAAACGTGTTCGAGGGTGAAACAGTAGCGCGTGGTGAAGTGATTGCCGACGGCGCGATTGATCCGCATGATATTTTACGTTTGTTAGGTGTGAGTGCATTGGCGAACTACATCGTGAATGAAGTGCAAGACGTCTATCGTCTGCAAGGCGTTCGGATCAACGATAAACACATCGAAGTAATTATTCGTCAGATGTTGCGTAAAGTCATGATCATCGAACCGAATGACACTGATTTCATGAAAGGCGAACAAGTAGAGTTTAACGATTTGCGTGCTGCAAATGCTAAAGTCGAAAAAGAGTCTGGCTTGCGTGCGACGTATCAACCATTGTTGTTAGGTATCACGAAAGCATCTTTGGCGACGGAATCATTTGTTTCCGCAGCGTCATTCCAAGAAACTACTCGTGTGTTAACCGGTGCATCTGTCGCTGGTAAACGCGATGAGTTGCGTGGCTTGAAAGAAAACGTCATTGTGGGTCGTTTGATTCCTGCGGGGACGGGTTTTGCGTATCACGCGAAGCGTCGTCAAGCTGCGGCTGCATTGTTGATGCCACAACCTGCTAAGCCGGAAGTGACTGCTTCAGATGTCGAACAAGCACTCAGTGAAGCGTTGAAATCGTCCGATGAAAACGAAGAAAAGTCTGAGTAATATTTTCTAGAGACGCGACACGGTCGCGTCTTCACTCAGATTTTTGATACTTATCCATCTCTGCCAAACTTGTTTGAAAAAGCTGAGATGTAATAGAAAACGAACCGGAAAATGGATGATCCATTGCGATAATTAAAAATAACGTAGCGGAAACCATCAGCGTTAGAATCAACTGCAAAACGATGTGCAAACGAATATACACGCCTAATATACAATTGATGACAAGCGTGAGTACTGAACTAATGAGAAACAAAGTCCAAAGATCGGGCGTTAGCGCCGAATTATTAATATTCATTCGCTGATCATACGTCGCATAAAGATCGTTAATTTCTTCGTGAATTGCATGTAATCGTGTAAAAACAACTGTGTTGGGTGGCGTATATAAATTCAATTGATGATCTAGCTTATCCAAAACACCAAGCCCTGCGATGGTTATTTTATCTTCCGCTAACGCTGGAAATTCGATGTTTATCACCGCAGTTGCATAATCTCGCATGCCTTGTTGTATTTCTGTCTGTACCGGTTGAGGGAGTCTGCTGGCATTGCGAAATATTTTTGTGATCAGGCTTGCTTCATGCACGCTAATCACGGAAGCTTTATCAAAATTATTCATCGCGTATAAAATAACAAAGCCCGCCAAAACCGCATAAATAACACTGATTGAACCGACAACGTAACCAGAAGGTACGTTTTCACGTTTACGCAATACCAATGGAACGTATCGATAAACCAGAAAAAGAGCGCTGGCGGAAATAACACTGGCAATTAAAAACAGGATGAGAAAAAGTGGGAGGCTTGGTATTGAATAAACGAAATTAAACATAACCATCTCCTATGTTATTTCTTTATTCTAGCAGATAAAAATTACAAAGCGGTATATAGCGCATGGTGCAGTAAAAGTGGTGAAGATGGTGCGCAAATTGATTTGTTGTTTGATAGAAATAGCGGAGTTATCTGTATCTGTTGTTACATTAGATGATTTGTTTGTGTAATGTAAAGAAACTTACACATTAGAAAAAGTAGTACCACCTTTAGATATTTATCGAATGCTTACGAATCATTGGGATTAATTCGAATACGCAATCGTTGCATCCAGTAATGGCACGTAATATTTATTTTTTCCATCTTTGCGAAAAGTGACGAGTTTTACATCAACTAATTTTGTGAGTATTTTTGAAATATAGGGTCTCGACTTATTTGTTTTATCGGCGAGCGCTGAGGTTGTTATTTTTTCGAGAGAGACCAGTACTTTTAAAATATCCTCTTCACCGGCCGACAATTTATTGCGTGCGATTCGATCGCGCGCTAATTTCACAATCATAGGTTTCGCAATATCTAATGTGATGCGATCACTTAAATTCCCAATCGATAGATCATTCATTAATCGTTGCAGCAAACCAAATACATAACGCAATCGACCATTGGTTACTTTGTAAAGATAAATAAATACGTCATGATCAACGGGCATTTTTGCATTCGGACTTGATTGATAAAATGCGAAACGCTTGTTGAGTAATTCGTTATATTTTGTTTTTGCGAGTGGATTGATGTCGACTTCGTAGCTGACAATATCATCTAATCGATCGACTTCTTGTGCGATGAATAAACGCAAACCAATATCACCGACAAGAATCCAACTGATGCCATCTGTTTGAATATAATCGCGCAATGCATTGAATAAATATTTGATGTGCTTTTCGTCTTGCACAACACCAATATCCAAATTATTCAGCTGAATAACAGTGCCATAGCGATAACCCAACGATTGAATGAGTGCTGATAAATCTTCAAGATGATGCGTTATCCGCCATTGTGAACAGTTAACCGTATGTAACCAAAATTTGGTTAATTAACAAGATTTCGGTTAATTAACCAAATTTTGGTTACATATGGTTAACTGTTCATTTGGGAAACCCATTTATCTCGTTGGCTCATGGTGTTACCTCCTTACCCCACGTTCTCGACTCAATGCTTCACTTCTGTTTTTCGCTGCATTAGATTATTTGCGTAATTCTGATCTATTTCAAAAACCCGAATATACAAAATAAAATTTACAACTCATAATTGTTGATCATCAAATTTTGTATTAATGATGTTGCAAAGTATGGTACACAGTACTATAATTACCATAGGATGTCCATTGTGAGAATATTTAAAATAAAGGCATTTCATCGCTGGGCTAAAAGCGAGAGTGTAACTGATAAAATGCTAAAAAATGCAGTGATAGAAATTGCAAAAGGCTTGGTTGAAGCGAATTTGGGCGCTGGTCTTTTAAAAAAACGCATCGCTAGATTCGGAGAAGGGAAGCGGGGTGGGTATCGAACTTTTGTAGGATATCGTGAAGATGAACGTTCCGTTTTTTTCTTTGGATTTCCAAAGAGTGATGAGGATGATATTAAAGATGATTTGTTAGAGAAGTTAAAGCAAATGTCAGATTTTTATTTATCATTTTCGAATGAAAAAATTGAGCAATATGTAAAAAGCGGTGACTTGATTGAGGTGAAGTAATATGTGTGCAAAAAAAATAAAACAATCGGCAAATGATCGACTCAAAGATACATTGGTCGAAATGGCAACTGCTTTATATAAACATGGCGATATAGATGCTGTGACGATGCGAGAATATGAGGCCTTAAAAGCACCGAAAGTGAAAATTTTAAAATCCAAAGAAATAAAGCGTATTCGAGTTGATGCGAACGTTAGTCAAACTGTTTTTGCAAAATTATTAAATATTTCACCGGAAACAATTAAAAAATGGGAACAGGGTGAACGTCATCCGACAGGCGCATCATTGAAATTATTAAATTTAGTTTCTGCGCATGGGCTGCAGGCGTTGTATTGATTTTAAACCGCACATAGCGATCGCACCGAGGTGCTGATATAATCTCGAAAAATTCATAGGCTTCGGGGGTTGCGTGAGAAAACTACCTATTGGTATTTCTACCTTAGAAAATATCATCAACGACCATTGTGTTTACATTGATAAATCGCAGTTTGTTGCGCAATTGGCAAATGCGGGTCGTTATTATTTTCTCTCTCGCCCACGTCGTTTTGGAAAATCGCTATTCGTTGATACGTTAAAACAAGCGTTTTTAGGCAACAAAGCAGTTTTTAATGGGTTGTATTTAGAAAAAAACTGGGGTTGGGATAAAAAACATCCGGTGATTCATATCAGTTTTGGAACCGGGAATTTTACGGCGGCAGGTGAGCTTGATAAGAGAATAAATGAGATTTTGCAAAGTATCGCAGCGCAATATGATGTTAGTCTCAATAAAGAAACGCATGGCGGAAATTTAAAAGAATTAATTGAAGCGCTGCAAAAAAAATCGGGAGGGCAAGTTGTTATTTTAGTGGATGAATACGACAAACCCATTTTAGATGCAATTATTGATACTGAACAAGCCACTCTGAACCGCGAAATTCTAAAAGGATTTTATGGCACAATTAAAGATTGTGATGAATATTTGCGATTTGTTTTTTTAACGGGCGTGACGAAATTTAGTAAAGTCGGATTATTCAGTGGATTAAATAATTTAGATGATATTACGCTCAGCAGAGCATATGCTGATATTTGTGGATATACGCAATCAGAGTTGGAAAGAGAATTTGCAGAATATTTAAATAAAGGCAGTGTCGATGAAGTAAAATTAAAACGTTGGTATAACGGTTATAATTTCGCAGGATCTGATGCTCAAAAAGTATATAATCCCTTCGACATCTTGCTTTTTTTTAGTAAGAATTGTGAATATAAAAATTATTGGTTTGAAACCGGCAATCCTTCTTTTTTAATTAAATTAATTCAAAAAAATAAATATTATTTTCCAGACATGGAGAGCGTGACCATTTCAGATAGCGCACTGTCCAGTTTTGATATTGATCAGATACCGCTCACGCCTTTGTTGTTTCAATCCGGCTATCTAACGATCCATGCTGTTACTACTATCGGCACACAATATGCTTATGTGTTGGGATATCCGAATGCAGAAGTGAAAGCGAGTTTAAACGCTGTTTTAACGACGATCGGCACGACCGTTGAACTTCGATCGATGCTGGGGAATAAATTATATATCTGTTTGAGCAACAACACGCTCGACGACATGAAAAATATTTTCCAAAGTCATTTTGCCTCTATCCCGCACGATTGGTATCGCAACAACGATATTCAGCATTATGAAGGATTTTACGCGAGCATTGTTTACAGTTATTTTTGCGCGTTAGGTTATACCGTGATTGCAGAAGATAATACCAATAGAGGACAAATGGATTTAACCATTATTTTGCCCGATAAAATTGTAATTTTAGAATTTAAACTGAAAAAAAAGGGTGATGCGCAGTCTGCACTACAACAAATTAAAGATAAAAAATATGCCGAGAAATATATTTCAGAGAAAAAACCAATTTATCTGGTTGGCATGATTTTTGATGGCGATACCAGAAGCGTGTGTGAGTTTTTGAGTGAGGTGTGTTAGCGACGTTTTACCAATTCAAACAACGAGGCCTGATCTGTTACGCGTTGTTTAAGTGAGCTCGTCACGTTCTCGGCCCAATGCTTCACTTCTGTTTTTCGCTGCATGCATCGCTGCTTCGACTATTTTTGAAAAACCTTCTTGTTGAAAAACGTTTATTGCTGCTTCGGTGGTACCACCTTTAGAAGTGACTTGTGCGCGAAGCGTCGATACTGATTCATCGCTATTTAATGCTAAAACGGATGCGCCGTAGGCAGTTTGTATTGCAAATTGCTTTGCGATTTTTTCTGGCAAACCCAATTGAGTCGCCGTCATTTGCATCGCTTCAATCATCAAGAAAAAATATGCAGGACCGCTGCCGGACAAAGCAGTGATAATATCAATCTGAGTTTCTTGCTCTAACCAAGCTATGATACCCATTGATGAAACTAAAGATTCTATCTGCAATTTTTGTGCTTGTGTCACCGATGGTGCAGCGAATAATCCTGTAGCGCCCGCTCTTACTAAAGCAGGCGTATTCGGCATCGCGCGTACGATAGGAAACATTTCGCCAAGCCATGAATTAAGTAGGTTGATTGTTAAGCCCGCCATCACTGATAAAATAAGTGGTTTTTTGCCCTTCAAAAAAGGTCGTAATTGCAAGCATACTTCTTTCGCACTTTGTGGTTTTGTTGATAACACAATAATATCTGCATCAAATAAATTTAATGTTAGTTGATCTGTAACATTGATATGGAATTGAGTTGACAACAACGCACGTTTTTCAGAATTACGATCAACAACCGTTAATACCTTCGGTGAATGACCATTCGCCACCAAACCACTAACGATCGCTTGCGTCATATTACCGCCGCCAATAAATAGAACTCGTTGCTTGTTCATCGCGAATTTTCTCCGTTGAGTGGATTAAAAGAAATGATTTGATTGGAAGGAATGCATTCATTTTTTTTTGTGATTGAGGCGATCCAAGCGCCTGGGGCGGATAATATAATGGTTAAAATTATTTTAGAAAGATAAGACCACAAAATTGCGATCAAAATAGCGTGAAATGGAACAACTCCATATAGAATAAAATATACTGCGATGAATGAATACACTCCTTCTGAAATCCAAGATGCACCGATACTTCTCAACCAAAAATATCGACCATGCAATAATTTTTTCCACTTTACAATAAAATATATATTGAGATATCCAGAAATCAAAACAGCTAAGGCGCTTGAAAATATAATCCGCGGTAAATGACCTAAAATAAGCTCGTATGAAAATTCATTTTTCCAGAACGAAGGAGAGGGTAGGTGAACCAGGAAATAAGAGAAAAAAGCAAAAACTATTTCAATTGCAAAAGCGCTAAGTAAAATATTTCTTGATGCTTTTTGTCCGTATACTTCAGCTATAATGTCACCGATAATAAACCAAAATGGAATAACAAATACGCATGCTTCTGCATAGCCAAAAGGCATGGCGACAAATTTATAAGTAAATACAGAATCGCATAACATAAACATTAGAAATGTCATTGAAAAGACGTGCAAATAACGATAGCCAGTCCATTTTTGGGTGATCATGATTCTTCTTTCACTTGAGTTTAATGTTATTTAACAGCTCTCAGATAAGGCACCGATGCCCGTTTAATTTCAGCCTCAGAAATACTTCCTTTTTTCTCTATCGCAATGCCTGCGAGGATCCCAATATAACACGCCTGATTTGCATCAAAATGTTTAATGAATGTATTGTCCTGAGCAATGGATACGGGATGCGCAATGAGTTCCTTTCGTGTTTTAATGTGTATACATCCAATTGTCCCATCACGATTTTCACTCACAATTTTGTAGCAACCGTATTTGTGCTGTAATAAATAACTTGGTTTTTTTATATTTTTAAAATGTGATTTACTTTTGAGTGCGTTTCTTAATGCTTTTCCATAATAAACGCCAATCCAGCATGCTTGCTGACAAGAAAGTCCTTCAATGATTTCTGTATCAGAAATAATTTCCGCAAATGTTTGTTTGATGAAAATGCTTTTGTGGATCAGATGCAAAATAGCTGTTTGGTTTTCAGGATCAATACTCGATATTCTGTAATACACTGGATGACGATCGGTATTTTTTAGTGTCGCAAGCATCGAAAAAAAGTGCTTAATCTTGTGCGCAATTATTTTTATTTTCATGGTGTTTTTTTAGTAAGAAAAACTGGTTTTAACGAGGACTCCCAATATCCTAACATTCGCATCCAGCTTGGTAGGTTCTGCATTGGGATTCAAGGGTAACAATAATCGAGTTGGGCCATCGATTGAAAATTCTCTGATCGTTGCCTCGGTAGTATCAGAATAGTGAACAATTATGTGATCGCCGTCTTTGGGTGCAGTATCTGGATCGATGAATAAGACGGTATCTTTTGGAAATCGCGGTGCCATAGATGGTTTGCTGCACAAGGCATACGCCTGTTTCGATAAAAATTCACTGACCACCCATTTATCCCAATTGTTGGGTGCTAGGTTTGATGTAAATTGAATGGAGTGAATGCATTCATTCCAGGAAATAACAGGAATGGATTGAGCACTCGCAGCGGGATTTTTTGCGCCCGTTGGCACAGGATCACCTGAAAGTAATTCGTCAATCGAGGTGTCAAAAAAGTCGGATAGTGTTTTTAATGTTGATGCTCGAGGATCTTCTGTTTTGCCCGTTAGTATTTTGTGCACCGTTGCTTGTGGAATATCTGTTCTGCGAGATAATTCCGCCTCATTTATGTCTGCTTTTTTCATTAATGCGCGTAGGTTATGAATTAATAAATTATGTTCGGTGGATCGTTCGATGAGGTTGTGTATGGTTTTCATGGCGTTCTCTTATCAGTTAGCTGAAAGAGTGTCTCATTACTTTAGTGTATTTTCAATAAAATAACGCCATTCTCAACTTTCAAACTTTTGACGCCAGGGGTGCTTCAAGCGAAGCGTCAGGGTCCCACTGGGGGATGGGTGACGCGAGTCTGAAGTACTCCTGGCGTCAGAAGTTTGAAAGTTGAGAATGCCGTTAAAATATTTATATTTTTAAGCATATTATTTTTTAATTCTGGTACATTTCTTGAGAAAAAAGATTTATTTTTTACAAAAGTATTTTATTTATAAATAAAAAACACTATAATAATTTTCTTGGTGAAGAAATAGAACTGCGAGGAAAAACAATGAGAGCAATTTATAGTGATATTAATTCTAATGACCAGATCGCACTCCAATTGGCGCATGATATCGCTTCGCCGCTGACGGTTATGCAGTTTAATATTCGTTTCATAAAAGACCTGTTGCCAGAAAAAAATTTATCTATGATGCAAACTGCGATCAATCAAATTCGGGAAATCACACATTCTGTTTTGAATAAAAAAAACATTGTTTCAAGAATCAATTTGGTTACGGTTGTCGAAAAAATTATTTTAGAAAAAAAATTTGTATGGAAAGATCGCCCGTGTGATATTGAGTTTATTACACCAGATAAAAAAACAGAACTGATCATTTGTGCAGGGACCACAGATATTTATCGAATGCTTTCTAATTTATTCAATAATGCTTACGAATCATTGGGTGAAAAAAGAAAAATTGTCGTTCGCATTGATCAATCAAAAAATCATCTTGTTTTGAGCATTGTCGATTCGGGCTGTGGTATCCCAGAGAATAAAATAAATTCTGTTTTGCACGGCGAAAGTTTAAAAGAGAATGGTCATGGCATTGGTCTGAATTCTGCTTTTAGCTATATGCAAACCATTGGTGGTCACCTTGTATTGCGATCTACGGAGGCAGAAGGTACGGAGATACAGTTGGTGTTTCCTAAAACAGCTGAAGCAGCAGTTTCTGCGCACCCTCAAAATAAAATGACACCGAGGTAGAGGTGATTTTTAGTTTGAATACACCTTCTTTTAAAAAATTCTACGAAGTTTGTTGACATTCGAGGCATCCTTTCTTTAGAATTCCCGATCCCTGCGGTTGAATCACAATAAACCGTAAATATCAGGGCAGAATCTATATTTTTTGTTATTGGAGATCGCAGTCAATGGCTCGAATAAATCAGTTAGTGCGCAAACCACGTGTTTCGCGTGTGAAAAAGACGAACGTGCCAGCGTTGGACAGTTGTCCGCAGCGTCGTGGCGTATGTACACGTGTATACACAATTACACCGAAAAAACCGAACTCTGCGTTGCGTAAAGTGGCGCGTGTGAAAGTAACCAATGGCAGTGAAGTCACTGCTTACATCGGTGGTGAAGGTCACAATCTTCAAGAGCATAGCGTGGTGTTGATTCGCGGTGGTCGTGTGAAGGATTTACCGGGTGTGCGTTACCACGTGGTTCGCGGTAGTTTGGATATTGCTGGTGTGACGGCGCGTCGTCGTGGTCGTTCGAAATATGGTGCGAAGCGTCCGAAGGAGTGATCCGTGTCCGCGATCCGTGTCAGCACAGTCTAAGATTGTGCGAGACACGGACACGGATCTCGGACACTGCAAAACGAAACTACAAAATTTAGAAACACTGTGAATTCCATAGAATTCACCGAAACTGGAGACACTACAAATGGCACGTAGAAAAGCTGCGCCTAAAAGAGAAATTTTACCAGATCCGCTTTTTAAAAGCATTTTGCTGGCTAAATTCATCAATTCCGTGATGTGTGACGGTAAAAAATCCGTTGCTGAAAGCGCGGTTTATGGTGCGTTAGATACTGTCGTAAAACAGTTGAAGAGCTCCAATAAATTGACTGCGGTCGCTGGCGAGGGTGAAGCGGTATCAAAAATTGCTGGTGACATTCGTAAAGATGACGCGTCACGTAATGCGGCTATTAACGCATTTAAAACCGCTTTGGAAAACATCACACCACAAGTCGAAGTAAAATCTCGTCGTGTCGGTGGTTCGACATATCAAGTTCCTTGCGAAATTCGTGCGGTTCGCCGTTCGACATTGGCAATGCGTTGGTTGGTTGAATATGCAAACAAACGTAACGAAAAAACGATGATCATTCGTTTGGCGAATGAAATCATGGATGCAATTGATGGACGTGGCGGCGCAGTGAAAAAGCGCGAAGACGTACATCGTATGGCAAAAGCGAATCAAGCATTCGCACATTATCGGTGGTAAAATGCGGGGTCCGTGAACCGTGTCAATACGTGCGGACACGGACACGGTTCACGGACACAATTATGAAGCGGATACAAAAAACATGACACGCGCAACGCCCTTAAATCACACACGTAACATCGGCATCATGGCACACATTGACGCCGGAAAAACAACCACGACGGAACGCGTCCTTTATTACACGGGCGTCTCACACAAAATGGGTGAGGTGCACGAAGGCAGCGCCGTGATGGATTGGATGGAGCAAGAACAAGAGCGTGGTATCACGATTACGTCTGCTGCGACCACGTGTGGTTGGGCGGGTATGGACAAACAATTCCCGAAACATCGCATTAACATCATCGATACCCCAGGACACGTAGACTTCACCATTGAAGTAGAACGTTCATTGCGCGTACTCGATGGCGCGGTTGGTGTATTCTGTTCAGTCGGTGGTGTTGAACCACAAAGTGAAACCGTATGGCGTCAAGCAAATAAATACGGCGTTCCTCGTTTAGCGTTCGTGAATAAAATGGATCGCTCGGGGGCGAATTTCTTGCGTGTGGTTGGTCAAATTGATCAGCGTCTTCGCGGAAATCCAGTGCCCATGCAATTGCCAATTGGTGCGGAAGAAGATTTCAAAGGCGTCGTCGACTTAATTCGTATGAAAGCGATTTATTGGAACGAAGCTGATTCTGGTATGACATACGAAGCGAAAGATATTCCTGCGGACATGTTGGCAGAATGCCAAGAATGGCGCGCGAAAATGATCGAAGCCGCTGCTGAATCGAATGACACATTGATGGAAAAATACTTAGAAACAGGCGAATTGAATGATTTAGAAATCAAAGAAGGCATTCGTGCACGCACTTTGAAAAATGAAATCGTGCCTGTGCTTTGCGGATCTGCATTCAAAAACAAAGGCGTTCAAGCGATGTTGGATGCGGTGATTGAATACTTGCCATCACCACTCGATGTTCCGCCAGTTAAAGGTCTTGATGATCGTGATCAAGATACAACACGTGCGGTTGATGATACCGCGCCTTTCTCCGCATTAGCATTCAAAATTATGACGGATCCATTCGTGGGTACGTTGACGTTTATTCGCGTTTATTCGGGTTCAGCAAAATCGGGTGACACCGTTTTCAATTCCGTGAAAGGCAAAAAAGAACGTATCGGTCGTATTTTGCAAATGCACGCGAACACACGTGAAGAAATCAAAGAAATTCACACGGGTGATATTGCAGCGTTGGTTGGTATGAAAAACGTGACAACGGGTGATACGTTATGCGATATCGATAAACAAATCGTATTGGAACGCATGGAATTTCCAGAACCAGTCATTTCCGTTGCGGTTGAACCAAAAACGAAAGCCGATCAAGAAAAAATGGGTATTGCGCTCTCCAAACTCGCGCAAGAAGATCCATCATTTCGCGTGCATACAGACGAAGAATCCGGTCAAACGATTATTGCCGGCATGGGTGAGTTGCACCTTGAAATCATCGTCGATCGTATGATGCGCGAATTCAAAGTCGAAGCGAACGTCGGTAAACCACAAGTAGCTTACCGTGAAACGATCAAGAAAACCGTTGAGCACGAAGGTAAATACATTCGTCAAACGGGTGGTCGTGGTCAATATGGTCACGTTTGGTTGCGCTTAGAACCGAATGAATTAGGCAAAGGCTTTGAATTCATGAATGAAATCGTGGGTGGTGTAATTCCTCGCGAATACATTCCTGCGGTTGAAAAAGGTATTAAAGAACAAATGCAAAACGGTGTGATCGCTGGTTACCCTGTGGTTGACGTTAAAGTGGCGTTGTTCGATGGTTCATACCATGATGTCGATTCCAATGAAATGGCGTTCAAAATTGCGGGTTCGATGTGTTTCAAAGAAGCGGCGCGCAAAGCGGGCGCTGTATTGCTCGAACCCATTATGAAAGTCGAAGCCGTCACACCGGATGATTACATGGGTGATGTCGTTGGTGACTTGAACCGTCGTCGCGGTGTTATTCAAGGTATGGATGAAGGTCCTGCCGGCAAAATCATCGATGCACAAGTGCCGTTATCTGAAATGTTTGGATATGCAACTGATCTTCGCTCAATGAGCCAAGGTCGCGCAACTTACACGATGGAATTTTTGAAATACGTAGAAGCGCCTAATAGCGTTGCGGATGCGATTATCAAAAAACACAGTGACAGTAAATAGTGACCGTGTCCGGGATCCGTGTCGATATGTACAGACACGGATCCCGGACACAGACACTGCTTCGCACGAAGAAAGAGATTTGATGTAAAGAGATTTAACTAACAAAGCGAATTACAAGGGGAGCCACCACATGTCAAAAGATAAATTCATCCGGGACAAAGAACACGTCAACGTCGGCACCATCGGTCACGTCGATCACGGTAAAACCACATTAACTGCAGCATTGACAAAATGTATGTCAGAAAAATTTGGTGGTGAAGCACAAGCTTTCGATCAAATTGACAAAGCACCTGAAGAAAAAGCGCGTGGTATTACGATTGCAACTTCGCACGTCGAATATCAAAGTGCAAAACGTCACTACGCACACGTCGATTGTCCAGGACACGCCGATTACGTGAAAAACATGATCACGGGTGCTGCTCAAATGGACGGCGCGATTCTTGTAGTTTCTGCTGCAGACGGTCCAATGCCTCAAACGCGTGAACACATCGTATTAGCGCGTCAAGTGGGCGTTCCTTACATCGTTGTCTTCTTAAATAAAGCAGACATGGTTGACGATGCTGAATTATTAGAATTAGTCGAAATGGAAGTGCGTGATTTGTTGTCGAGCTACAATTTCCCAGGCGACAAAACACCCATTATTATCGGATCTGCATTGAAAGCATTGCAAGGTGATACCAGCGAATACGGCGTACCTGCTGTATGCAAATTGGTTGAAACGATGGATGAATACATCCCGATGCCAAAACGTGACATCGACAAACCATTTTTGTTACCAATTGAAGACGTGTTCTCGATTTCTGGACGTGGAACAGTAGTTACTGGCAGAATCGAACGCGGAATTATCAAAGTCGGTGAAGACATCGAAATCATCGGTATCAAACCAACACTCAAAACGACCTGTACAGGCGTAGAAATGTTCCGCAAATTGCTCGATGAAGGTCGCGCTGGGGATAATGTTGGTGTACTATTGCGCGGCACGAAGCGAGAAGAAGTGGAACGTGGTCAAGTATTGGCGAAACCCGGTTCAATTACGCCTCATACAAAATTCGAAGCAGAAGTATACGTATTATCGAAAGAAGAAGGCGGTCGTCATACACCATTCTTCAAAGGTTATCGTCCACAATTCTACTTCAGAACAACAGACGTAACTGGCGCAGTTGAATTGCCAGCAGGTGTTGAAATGGTCATGCCAGGCGACAACATCAAAGTAGTTGTTGAATTGATCTGCCCAATCGCGATGGAAGATGGCTTACGTTTCGCGATCCGCGAAGGTGGAAGAACGGTTGGTGCGGGAGTTGTGGCGAAGATTATTGCGTAGAACGTGTCCGTGAACCGTGTCCGTGTCCACACATACTGACACGGACACTGTTTCAACGAAATTGAGAAATTTAATATACATAGGATTCAGAAGAATTCATAGAAATTGGAGAAACTACCAGTGGCACTCGTAAACAACAACCAGCGCATCCGAATCCGCTTAAAAGCATTCGACCACAAACTCATCGATCGCTCGATCAGAGAAATTGTGAACACAGCAAAACGCACCGGTGCGCGTATCGTTGGACCTATTCCGTTGCCAACAAAGATTGAAAGATACACCGTCTTGGTTTCTCCGCACGTTGATAAGCATGCACGCGATCAATACGAAATTAGAACGCACAAACGTTTGGTTGATATCATGCAGCCAACTGATAAAACGGTTGATGCATTGATGAAACTTGATTTGGCGGCCGGTGTGGATGTGCAGATTAGTGTTGAATGAGTGATCCGTGTCCGTGATCCGTGTCCGTAAGAACGCTCTTGCGGACACGGATCCCGCACACGGACACAGTAATTATATTTTTGGAGTTGAAAACATGTCTCTTGGTCTAGTAGGACAAAAAGTAGGTATGACACGCGTATTCACAGAAGCAGGTGAATCAATCCCTGTTACTGTGATCGAGATTATTCCCAATCGTGTCACGCAAATTAAAACAAATGACACTGATGGATATTGTGCGGTTCAAGTAACGACTGGTAGCAAAAAATCATCACGTGTGAATAAAGCGATGGCGGGACATTTTGCGAAAGCGGGCGTTGAAGCCGGCGATATCATTCGTGAATTCCGTGTGTGTGAATCAAAGCTTGGCGATCTCAAAGTCGGCGATTCGATTTCTGCAGATCATTTTGCTGAAGGTCAGTATTTGGATATCCAAGGTACGACCAAAGGTAAAGGTTTTGCCGGTGTTATTAAACGTCACCATTTTACGATGCAAGATGCGACTCACGGTAACTCACTTTCTCACCGTGCCCATGGTTCGACAGGTCAACGTCAAACACCAGGCCGTGTATTCAAAGGTAAGAAAATGGCAGGTCACTTAGGTAATGATTTACGCAGTGCAACTAACCAACCTGTTGTTCAAGTAAATAAAGAATTGAATTGCATATTAGTCAAAGGTGCAATTCCAGGCGCGCCAGGCGGATATGTTGTGTTGAAGGCGACTGTTAAGAATTAAACTGTGTCCGTGTCTGAGCCCCGTGTCTGTGGACACGGACACGGACTACGGACACGTATAGAGGGTATACAGATGAAATTACAAACAACCAATGGATCTGCCATCGAAATGTCCGACAGCGTATTCGCTTGTGAATATAACGAAGGTCTCGTTCACCAAGTGGTGACAGCTTATATGGCTGCGGGTCGTCAAGGGTCAAAAGCACAAAAAACACGTGCTGAAGTAAGAGGCGGCGGTAAAAAACCGTGGAAACAAAAAGGTACAGGGCAAGCGCGCGCGGGAACAACGCGTGGTCCCATTTGGCGTGGCGGTGGTGTTACTTTTGCAGCTCAACCTCGATGTTTTGCGCAAAAAATCAATAAAAAAGTATATCGCAAAGGTCTCAAAATTATTTTATCAGAATTGGTGCGTCAAGATCGATTTATGGTTACAAATACGATAGACTTGCCGGCTCCAAAAACTTCGGCTCTAGTTAACTATTTAAAAGGCTTGGATTTAAGCCAAGTTTTGATTGTCACGGCTTCTGAGAATCGTGATTTATTTTTAGCATCACGTAATTTGCACCACGTTGCAGTATGTGATTACAAACAAATCGATCCTGTTAGCTTGCTTTCTTTCCAGAAAGTATTGTTCACAGTAGAGGCGTTACAAAAGGTTGAAGGGGATTTAGCATGAGACAAGAAAAATTATTAAAAGTATTGCTCGCGCCGCATATTTCCGAAAAAACATCCACGATTGCTGGGCAGTATGTTTTTAAAGTAGCTACTACGGCAACGAAGTACGATGTGAAATTAGCAGTTGAACAACTTTTTCAAGTAAAAGTAACAGCAGTGAATATGCTTCGCATGAAAGGTTCGGCTGTGACAAAGCAAGGTCGAACAGCTGGTCGATATGCATCGTGGAAAAAAGCGTATGTTGTATTGCAACCAGGACAAGTAATTAATATCACGTGAATCGTGTCCGGGATCCGTGTCCATAAAAATAGACACGGACACGGATCCAGGACACTTGTTCAATGAAGCTGAGAACTTTTACAATACGGTGAATTGAGAAGAATTCACTAAAGTTTGGAGATAGACGAATGCCCTTAGTCAAATCAAAACCCACCTCCGCAGGTCGTCGGTTTGTAATAAAAGTGGTTAATCCTGAGTTACACAAAGGTAAACCTTGTTCGTCATTATTGTTGCCTAAAAATCGTATCAACGGACGTAACAACGTTGGACGTGTGACTGTTGAACGCCGCGGTGGTGGTCATAAAAGACATTACCGTATGGTGGATTTCAAAAGAGACAAAGATACTATTACAGCACGTGTTGAACGTTTGGAATATGATCCGAATCGTAGCGCGCATTTAGCATTATTGCTTTACGCGGACGGCGAGAGAAGGTACATTATCGCACCCAAGGGCTTGAGCGTGGGTGATGAAGTGGTTTCAGGTGAAAATGCACCGATCAAGCCAGGTAATTGTATGCGTTTACAAAACGTGCCAATGGGTTCGACAGTACATTGCGTTGAATTGAAGCCAGGTAAAGGTGCTCAAATGATTCGCAGTGCTGGGACATCGGCACAATTAGCGGCAAAAGAAAGCATCTACGCGATTTTACGTTTACGCTCGGGTGAAATGCGCAAGGTATTGATCGATTGCCGTGCAACGATCGGTGAAGTAGCAAACTCCGAACACAATTTGCGTTCATTAGGTAAAGCCGGTGCTGCGAGATGGCGCGGTGTTCGCCCAACGGTTCGTGGTGTTGCGATGAATCCAGTCGATCACCCGCATGGTGGTGGTGAAGGTAAAACATCCGGTGGACGTCATCCAGTGAGTCGTTCCGGTGTACCAACGAAGGGTTACAAAACAAGAAAGAATAAGTTTACAAGTAAGATGATCATTCGCGATAGACGTAAGAAGTAAGTGATCCGTGTCCGTGAACCGTGTCAGTATGTGCGGACACGGATCCCGGACACGGACACAGTTAACTATATAGTTGAGGATTACCACAGTGCCAAGATCCATAAAAAAAGGTCCATTTGTAGACGTATCTCTACAAAAAAAAGTTGCAAAAGCCCAAAAAGAAGGGTCAAAACGCCCTGTGACGACTTGGTCGAGACGTTCCATGGTTGTTCCCGAAATGATTGGTTTAACCATTGCTATTCATAACGGTAAAGCGCACGTACCTGTTTATGTTAATGAAAATATGGTTGGCCACAAACTAGGTGAATTCGCTGCAACGCGTACATTCCGCGCACATTCCGGTGATCGTAAAGTAGCTAAAGAACCTGGTAAAGAAGACAAAAAATAATATTCAAATGAGGTTAACTAATGGAAGTTTCAGCTAAATTTATTCGTGCCGGCATTGCAGCCCAAAAAGCACGTTTGGTTGCAGATCAAGTACGTGGTTTGTCTGCAGAAGCCGCTGTTGAGTTGTTGCAATTCAGCCCTAAGAAAGCGGCGAAATTTGTTAAAAAAGTAGTTGATTCAGCGATTGCCAATGCTGCTGAAAACGAAGGCATTGATCTCGATGATTTGGTTATTAAAACAATTATGGTTGACGAAGGCCCTGTGATGAAACGTTTTCATGCGCGTGCACGTGGTCGCGGCAATCAAATTTTGAAAAGAAGCTGTCATATTTCTGTGACAGTAGCGAATTAAGCAGAGGTAGTGTCCGTGATCCGTGTCAATAGTTTCCGACACGGACACGGATCCCTGACACTTTTTATATTGAATTTTGGAGTGGTACATAATGGGTCAAAAAGTCAATCCAACCGGTATACGACTTGGGATTACTGAATCGTGGAAATCGCAATGGTTTGCGCATAATGAGTACGCAAATTATTTGAATGCGGATTTGCAAGTACGTAAATATTTGATGGAAAAATTGGCGGGTGCGTCAGTTTCTCGTATTCAAATCGATCGTCCTGCGCGCAATGCGAAAATTGCCATTCATTCAGCGCGTCCCGGCGTGATTATCGGTAAAAAAGGAAGTGACGTTGACACATTGCGTCTCGCTGTTTCGAAGATTATGAATGTACCTGTACATATCACCATCGAAGAAATTCGTAAGCCAGAATTAGATGCAAAGTTAGTGGCAGAAAGTATTGCGCAACAATTAGAAAGGCGTATTATGTTCCGCCGCGCAATGAAAAAAGCGATGCAAGCAACCATTCGCCATGGTGCAGAAGGCATTAAGGTTATGTTGAGTGGACGTTTGGGCGGTGCTGAAATTGCACGTACAGAATGGTCGCGTGAAGGTCGAGTACCATTGCATACGTTTAGAGCGGATATTGATTACGCAACCGCGATTGCAAAAACCACATACGGCATTATTGGCGTGAAAGTTTGGATTTTCAAAGGTGAGGTTCAACTGGAAGAGAGTGCTGAAGTGGTTGAAGTAACGCCCTAGATAGAATTCGTGTCCGGGATCTGTGTCCGTGTCTATTTTTACGGACACGGATCCCGGACACGGTTCACGAACAACTGATAACGGACAACCGATTTATGATGCAGCCAAAAGCAAGAAAATTTAGAAAGTGTTTTAAAGGCAGAAATCGCGGAGACGCAACGAGTGGTAACACCGTGTGTTTCGGTGAATATGGTTTGAAAACAACTGAACGTGGTCGTATTACGGCGCGTCAAATTGAAGCGGCGCGTAGAGCGATTTCACGTCACATCAAGCGTGGTGGAAAAGTGATGATTCGCATTTTCCCTGATAAACCAATTAGTAAAAAACCGCTTGAAGTACGTCAAGGTAAAGGTAAAGGTAACGTGGAGTACTGGGTAGCAGAAGTGAAACCTGGTTGTGTGATGTTCGAACTCGATGGCGTTCCGAAAGAATTGGCAATCGAGGCATTTGCATTAGCAGCCGCTAAGTTGCCGTTAAAATCGGTGTTTGCTCAAAGAACGGTGATGTAATTATGAAAGCAGTTGACCTGAAAAAAAAATCAAAAACAGAGTTAAATGAATTAATCATAACTTTGTTGCAAGAACAGTTTCAGTTAAGAATGAAAAAAGGCATTACAGAATCGCCAAAAACTCATTTATTTAAAAACATTCGCAAAGATATTGCGCGTGTTAAAACCGTGATCCGTTGTCCGTGAACCGTGTCCGTAGATGCGACACGGCCACGGATCCCGGACACGACTATAGCATTAACAAAATTGGTTAAAAAAATATGAACATCGAAATAAAAAAAATAGTACGTACACTGACTGGAACAGTTACCAGCGACAAAATGCACAAAAGTGCAACGGTGCTTATCGAACGTCGTGTGAAACATCCTAAGTATGAAAAATTTGTAAGACGTTCTTCAAAGTTTCATATTCACGATGAAAATAACACTTGTCGTACAGGTGATTTGGTAACGATTCAAGAATGCAAACCGATTTCAAAAACGAAATCGTGGGTTTTGGTAGAAATAAGAAATAGAAATTCAGTAGTGGGTTCTGCTCTGAAGGTTGATTAACTTAAATTTTCAGATTTGAGGCGAGATTGAATGATAACGTAATGAAAAAAGCGCAGCATACACGCTAGTATGTGAGCATTTTTTCATTACGTTATCATTCAATATCGCCCAAAGATGGAAATTCTTTGCAATAAATTTAGGAGTGTCAATGATACAAGTACAAACCGCGCTCGAAGTCGCAGACAACAGTGGTGCACGACGAGTTCAATGTATCAAAGTATTGGGTGGTTCTAAGAGACGTTACGCTTACGTTGGTGATGTTATTAAAGTCAGCGTAAAAGAAGCAATTCCACGCGGAAAAGTGAAAAAAGGCGAAGTGATGAATGCGGTTGTTGTACGCACTCGTCATCCTGTTAAACGCCCAGACGGTTCCGTGATTCGTTTTGATTCTAACGCAGTGGTTCTTTTAAATAACCAATTGGCACCGATCGGTACTCGTATCTTTGGACCAGTGACGCGTGAATTGCGTACTACCAGTTTTATGAAAATTGTTTCGTTAGCTTTAGAAGTTTTATAGAAAGTTCAGAAGCGCCAGCGGAAGCTGGCGCGCATTAAAGTGGATAGAGTTTACTATGAACAAAATTAAAAAAAACGACATGGTCGTAATCCTAACTGGTAAAGATCGTACCCGTTCCGGCAAAGTAATTAAAATGGTTGGCACTGATCGCGTTTTAATCGAAGGCATTAACATGCTGAAGAAAAACGTGAAACCAAATCCCCAAGCTCGCGTACAAGGTGGCATTATCGAAAGAGAAGCGTCGATTCATATTTCGAATGTCGCTCTTTTAAATCCAGTGAGCAAAAAAGCGGATAAAGTAGGTTTCAAATTAATTGAATCTAAAGCGCCGGGTGAAAAGACAAAAAAAGTTCGTTACTTCAAATCAAACAATGAACTGGTAGATATGTAACAGAAGCGCCAGCGGCAGCTGGCGTGAATTTAAACTGGATAACAGAAATGAAAACAACGCTTCAAACAAAATACATTGATAAAATTGCACCGCAACTCAAAAAAGAGTTTGCGTTTACGAGTGTAATGCAAGTGCCAAAAATTACAAAAATCACTTTGAATATGGGCGTTGGCGAAACTGTCGACGATAAAAAAGTAATGAACTTTGCGCTCGATGACATGTCGAAAATTGCTGGTCAAAAACCAGTAACAACATTGTCGAAGAAATCGATTGCTGGATTTAAAATCCGTGATAATTATCCCATCGGATGTAAAGTGACTTTGCGTCGTCAAAAAATGTATGAATTTTTGGAACGTTTGATTTCAATCGCAATTCCACGTATCCGAGATTTTCGTGGATTTAGTGCAAAAGCATTTGATGGACGTGGAAATTACAGTTTGGGTATCAAAGAGCAAATTGTGTTTCCTGAAATTCAGTTTGATAAAATTGATAAAATTCGCGGTATGGATATCACCATTACCACGACAGCAAAAAATGATGATGAAGCACGTGCGTTATTAAAAGCATTTGGTTTCCCATTGAGATAGTGATCCGTGTCCGTGAACTGTGTCCATAAAGCTGACACGGATCCCAGACACTGACACTTGAATCTAACGAAACAATGAAATTTGAAGAGTTGATAAAATTTTAAAGAATACAAGAGCTGGAGAAACATACCAAATGGCAAAAACGAGTGTAAAAAACCGCAACAAAGAAAGAATGATTCTTTCTCAACGCAATAAAAAAACACGACAAGCCTTGAAAGAAACGATTCGCGTTGATGAAGATAATCGTGACGAAGCAATTGTGAAGCTTCAAAAGCGCGCTCGCAACGAAAGTCCAACACGTATTCGTAATCGTTGCAGACAATGCGGAAGAAGCAGAGGCACATTGCGTCGTTTCGGTTTATGTCGTATTCACTTGCGTGAAGCGGCGATGCGTGGTGATGTTCCAGGTTTAAGAAAAGCAAGCTGGTAAAAGAAGTTATCAGTGTCCGGGATCCGTGTCCGTAAATGCAGATACGGATCCCGGACACGGACACTTTTTGTTTCAAAGAAACGACTGTGAAGTAAGTTGAATAGTCAAAATAAAGTAAAAAAGTGAGTGAAAACCATGAGTTTACAAGATCCAATAGCTGACATGTTAATACGTGTTAAAAATGCCCAAGCGGTTGCTAAAAAAACCGTGGGTATGCCTAAATCGAAAATCAAAATCGCGATTGCTAAAGTATTGCAAGATGAAGGCTATATTGACGGTTTTTCCGAAGAAAAAAAGGATGGTAATCCTTGGATGACGATCGAACTAAAATATTTTCAAGGTCGTCCAGTGATCGGACGTATGGAAAGAGTCAGTCGTTCGAGTCTTCGTGTTTATAAACCGATGGATGAATTACCCAATGTTGATAACGGCTTAGGTATTGCGATTGTTTCAACGAATAAAGGTGTCATGACCGCGCAATCTGCTCGTCAGATCAATCAAGGCGGCGAAGTATTGTGTATTGTGAGCTAGGAGAATTTTGGTGGCGAGTAGAGTTGCAAAAAATCCGATTACCATTCCAGCTGGCGTAGATGTAAAAGTCTTAGGTCAGGATGTAATCGTCAAAGGTAAATTAGGCGAGTTGAAAGAAGTCGTTCCAGCGTTGGTAAAAGTGGTTCACGCAGACGGTCACGTTCAATTCTCTGCTGTGAATGATTCGATTGAATCAGACGCGTTAGCAGGAACCATGCGCGCTAATATTCAAAATATGATAGTGGGCGTTTCGACTGGTTTTACGAAAAAATTAACGATGATTGGTGTCGGTTATCGTGCGAAAGTCCAAGGATCATCGTTAGATCTTTCTGTTGGCTTATCACATCCGATGGTGATATCGATGCCCAAAGGTATTACGGTTGAATGTCCAACGAATACTGAAATTGTTTTGAAAGGCGCAAACAAGCAATTAGTTTGCCAAGTTGCGGCAAATATTCGCGCAGTTCGTCCGCCAGAACCTTACAAAGGTAAAGGCATTCGTTATGAAAACGAACATGTTGCATTGAAAGAAGGTAAGAAAAAATAGTGTCAGTGATCCGTGTCCGTGATCCGGCTTTGACACGGATCACGGACACGGACACTTACTTCAAATATGAGGTTTTTTGTAATGGCTACTTTAAGTAAGCAAGAATCGAGGATTCGTAGATCTGGTCGCACACGTCATCATATTCGTACGTTGGGCGTTAATCGTTTGAGCGTTTTTCGTTCTGCAAATAACATCTATGCACAAGTGTTTACACCTTGTGGCGCGACAGTGTTAGCGGCGGCTTCGACATTAGACGAAGAAATTAAATCTGTAGATAACCATTGCGGCAATGCAAAAGCAGCTGCGTTGACAGGCGCTTTGCTAGCAAAGCGCTGCAAAGATGCTGGTATTAAAAAGTTAGCGTTTGATCGTTCCGGTTATCGCTACCATGGTCGCATTAAAGCATTAGCGGACGCAGCACGTGAAGGCGGTCTCGAATTTTAAGATTTGTGTCCGAGATCCGTGTCTGTGTCGCATCTACGGACACGGTTCACGGACACGGACACTCAATTAAGGTGATTAAAAACATGGCACAAGCTCAAAACACAACAGATACACAACAACAATCAGACGGCATTACCGATAAACTCGTTAACGTCCGCCGTACCGTTAAAGTAGTAAAAGGTGGACGTGTGTTCAGCTTTGCTGCATTGGTCGTTGTTGGTGACGGTCAAGGCAAAATCGGATACGGGCTCGGAAAAGCGAAAGAAGTTCCAGTCGCTATTCAAAAAGCAACGGATGCAGCTCGTCGCAATATGATTCAGATTCATTTGAATGGCAATACATTACATCACGCCATTCGCGCACGACACGGCGCAAGCAAAATCGTGATGCTACCCGCTTCTGAAGGTACAGGTATTATCGCTGGCGGTGCAATGCGGGCTGTATTTGAAGTGATGGGTGTTAAAAACATTTTGGCGAAAAATGTGGGTTCAACGAATGCCATTAACGTAGTTCGCGCTGCAGTTTCAGGCTTAACAAACATGTTGACGCCAGAAACAGTTGCAAGAAAACGTGGTATGTCTGTCAAACGTTTGATGGGCGAATGAGTTTTTGTAATTTGTGTCCGGGATCCGTGTTCGTGTCGCATCTGTGGACACGGATTTCGGACACGGACACGTAATATTTAAGGGTGGTTGCCAATGGCACAAGCAAAAAAATTAAAAGTAACACTTACAGGCAGCAAATTCGGTCGTAAAACCAATCATGCTGAATGCATCAAAGGTCTCGGACTTCGTCGTATGCATCATTCCGTGGTGATTGAAAATACGCCTCAAAATCGTGGCATGATCGATAAAGTTATTTATTTATTGCAAGTTGAAGAAGTGTGATCCGTGGTCCGTGTCATATTTGATGGACACGGTTCCCGGACACTTAATACAAGAGGTCACAATGTTATTAAATACAATTAAACCAGCGCTCGGCGCAAAGCAAAACACAAAACGTTTAGGTCGTGGCGTAGGATCAGGTTTGGGTAAAACCGCCGGTCGTGGTCACAAAGGTCAACACGCGCGTGCCGGTAATTCTCACAAACCCGGTTTTGAAGGTGGTCAAATGCCACTGCAACGTCGTTTGCCAAAATTCGGTTTCGCATCAAGAAAAGCAAAAGTGACTGCAGAAGTGCGTTTAAGCGAATTAAATGAAATCAAAGGCGACGTAGTGGATTTAGCTTCTTTGAAAGAAGTGAATTTAATTACAGCTGGCATTCTTTTTGTAAAAGTATTTGCATCTGGCGAATTGAAAAAACCCCTCAAATTAAAGGGTATTCGCGTAACTGCGGGCGCTAAAAAAGCAATCGAAACTGCAGGTGGTACGATAGAACAGTGATCCGTGTCCGGGATCTGTGTCCGATCAGAGGCGCGGTTTAGGATTTATATACTTACAATTTTTTTATGAACGTATTTTTTAAACAACAAAACAAAATTCCGGATCTTGGACACGGATCCCGGACACGGAACCCGGACGCGTAAATGAGAACTACACCAAAACTAGGCTCGGGCCTTCAATCCGGAGGATTGAGCGAATTAAAACGAAGACTACTCTTCGTATTAATTGGCATTATCGTTTTTCGCATTGGCTCTTACATTCCAGTTCCAGGTTTAAACCCTGAAGCGGTTGCACATTTATTTCAGCAAAACGAAAACGGATTGCTGGGCATGTTCAATATGTTTTCGGGTGGCGCATTAAGTCGCATGACAATATTTGCGCTCGGCATTATGCCGTATATTTCAGCATCGATTATTGTGCAAATGTACAGTACCGTATCGCCGAAGTTGATTCAGGTTAAGAAAGAAGGCGAAGCAGGTCGCCGTAAAATTAATCAGTACACACGCTACCTCACGTTAGGTTTGTCGTTTGTACAAGCTTTTTTTATTACGAAATGGTTGGTGAGTAGTCAAACGGCTATCAACCCGAACCTAACTTTTTACATTGCGGCAATTATTACATTAGTAACCGGTACGATGTTTATCATGTGGCTCGGTGAACAAATGACAGAACGTGGTGTTGGTAACGGCATTTCGTTAATTATTTTTTCGGGTATTGTGGCACGTTTTCCCTCTGCGATTGGCGAAGTGATGAACCAAGTTCGTCAAGGTCAAATGCAAGTGATCACGCTGATTTTGTTAGTGGTTGTTGTGACTGCAGTGACATTGGTGGTTGTGTATTTTGAGCGTGCACAGCGACGCATTACGATTAACTATGCGAAGCGTCAACAAGGCAATAAATTATATGCGGCGCAAACGAGTCACTTGCCGCTGAAAATTAATATGGCCGGTGTAATTCCGCCCATTTTCGCGCAAAGTATTATTTTGTTCCCAGGAGCGATTGCAAAATTTATCGGCGGAGCACATGGATTTGGTTGGTTGAATAGTTTTTCGTTGGCGATGTCATTTGGACAGCCAGCGTACATGATTGTGTTTGCGGTAGCGGTGATATTTTTCAGCTTTTTCTACACGGCACTAACGTTTAATCCGAAAGAAACAGCAGACAATTTGAAACAGCAGGGTGCTTTCATTCCAGGAATTCGTCCGGGTGAGCAAACGGCTAATTATATCGACACCATCATGACGCGTTTAACATTGGTGGGTTCCATTTACTTAGCTTTAGTGGCATTATTGCCGCAATTTTTGATTATGGCATGGAACGTTCCTTTCTATTTTGGCGGAACTTCTTTGCTGATCGTAGTGGTTGTATTGATGGATTTTATGGCGCAAGTCCAAGCGCATTTGATGAGTCATCAATACGAATCATTAATGAAAAAATCAAGGACGAAAGGTTCTAAAATGGGTTTGATACGGTGATTCGTGTCCGTGATCCGTGTCTGCACTAACGGACACGGATCACGGATCACGAAATTCCAGGGAGCTAGAAAAAACAATCTATCTCTCCGAAATCACAGCAGTTTATTAGAGGTAAAAACAATGAAAGTCAGAGCATCAATAAAAAAATTATGCCGCAAGTGTAAAATCGTGCGTCGTAATCGGGTAGTTCGTGTCATTTGTGAAGATACCAGACACAAACAACGTCAAGGTTAAACGGTGATCCGTGTCCGGGGTCCGTGTCCGCATATACAGACACGGATCCCGGACACGGACCCCGAATTTTCCCTTGCATTTTAGGCATATGAACGTTATGCTGTTCAACTTTTTGAAATAGATGGAGTTAAGGTATGGCGGTTGCTCGTATAGCTGGTGTAAATATCCCAGCACAGAAGCATATCAAAATTGGTTTGCAATCGATTTACGGTATAGGTTCAACTCGTGCAGAAAAAATTTGTGCGGTTGCTAAAATCAATCCAAGCGCGAAAGTGAGCGCATTGTCGGAAGCAGAATTAGATTTGTTGCGTACAGAAGTGGCGAAATTCACTGTTGAAGGTGATCTGCGTCGCGAACTTTCTATGCACATTAAACGCAAAATGGATCTCGGGTGTTACGTAGGTATCCGTCATCGTAAAGGCTTACCAGTTCGCGGACAACGTACAAGAACCAATGCACGTACACGTAAAGGTAAACGTAAAGCAATTCGTGCCTCATAATCCGTGTCCGGGATCCGAAGTCCGTGTCCGTAAATGTAGACACGGGCACGGGCACGGACACGAATAACTTAACAAAGGTGATCAATGGCAACAGAACAAGCAACAACGGCAACAATAAAACCATCAGCTGCAGCAGCATCCGTCAAAAAGAAGGTGAAGCGCAAAATTTCAGAAGGTGTTGCACACATCCAAGCAACATTTAATAACACCATGGTTTCTATCAGCACACCATCGGGCGATGTGCTTTGCCAAGGGTCTGCTGGTCGTTCTGGCTTTAAAGGTTCACGTAAAGGAACGCCATTTGCAGCACAATTAGCCGCTGAAACGGTTGCTAAAAAAGCAATTGATGAATTTGCGTTGAGACGTGTTGTGATTAACGTAAGTGGTCCAGGTGCTGGACGTGATTCAGCGGTTCGTGCATTACGTAATTCAGGGTTAGAAATTATTCGTCTGGTCGACACCACTTGTTTGCCTCACAACGGTTGTCGTCCACGCAAAAAGAGAAGAGTGTGAGTGATCCGTGTCTGGGATCCGTGTCTGCATTTATAGACACGGATCCCGGACACGGACACGAATCACCAAATTGTAACTTGGGGATTAACAAAAAATGGCAAAATATTTAGGTCCAAAATGTCGTCTCGCTCGTCGCGAAAAAACTGATCTCGGTTTGAAAAGCGGCATTCGCGATATCGAAACAAAATGTAAATTTGATCGTACGCCGGGTCAACACTGGCAGCGTCGTGGCCGTGTCACTGATTACGGTATGCAATTGCGCATGAAGCAATTAATTCGTCGTTACTATGGCGTTTTGGAAAAGAAATTCCGTTTATATTATCAAGAAGCTGAACGTTTAAGAGGTTCTACCGGCGATAATTTATTACGTTTGTTGGAATCGCGTTTAGATAACGTTGTTTACCGCATGGGTTTTGGTGTTACACGTGCAGAAGCGCGTCAATTGGTATCGCACAAATCTATTTTGGTGAATGGTCACGTAGTAAATATTCCTTCGTATGCTGTAAAACCAGGTGATGTGATTTCTGTTCGTGAAAAGGCAAGGAAACAATTACGTATTGCTGCATCGCTTGATTTGAGCCAACGTCGCGAACCAACTGCATGGATTGATGTCGATGCAAAAGCATTATCGGGCGTTTACAAAGCGTACCCAGATGCAGATCAATTCCCATCTGAATTTAAAGTAAGCTTAGTAGTTGAGTTGTATTCGAAATAAAGTGTCCGTGTCCGTGATCCGTGTCCGCGATTCGGAATTTCTGACACGGATCACGGACACGGACACTGATAATTGTTGTAACCACAAAGGTTCGCGGAACGACTAAAGAAGAGGCCCCAGATGCAAGATATCTACAAAACATTTTTAACGCCCAATGCGATTCAAGTACAAAATATTTCTCCAATGCATCATCGCATTGTACTCGAACCATTTGAACGTGGATTTGGACACACTTTAGGTAATGCGCTGCGTCGTATTTTATTGTCCTCGATGCCAGGCGCTGCAGTGGTTGAAGTGCAAATGGATCACGTGTTGCATGAATACAGCACGTTGCCCGGCGTTCGCGAAGATATCGTTGATATTTTGTTGAACTTAAAAGGTTTAGCATTTCGTTTTGATAACATCAGCGAAGTGACTTTGTCATTGAAAAAGAAAGGTCAAGGTCAAGTCACTGCTGCTGATATTACCTTAGAAAATGGCGTTGAAATCGTAAACCCGCACCACGTGATCGCGCACATGACACAAGAAGGCGAAATCGACATGAGTTTGAAAGTCATGTTGGGTCGCGGGTATCAACCCGCTTCTGTGCGTGAATTAGCGTATCAAAATACGCGTCCGATTGGCGTGTTGGTGTTAGATGCTTCTTTCTCGCCTGTGAAACGTGTGTCTTATCAAGTGGAAAATGCGCGTGTTGAAAATCGCACCGACATGGATAAATTAATTATCGATTTAGAAACCGATGGTACACTGGATCCAGAAGAATCGATCCGTTATGCCGCTGCTATTTTACAACAACAATTATCAGCGTTCGTTGATTTGCAACATGAAATTGCAACGCGTCCAAGACAAAGCAAAAATCAAGTCGATCCTTTATTGTTGCGTCCAGTCGATGATTTAGAATTGACAGTTCGTGCTGCAAATTGCTTGAAAGCAGAAAATATTTATTACATCGGTGATCTCGTTCAGCGTTCTGAACATGATCTCTTGAAAACACCAAACTTGGGCAAAAAATCGTTGCTCGAAATTAAAAGCGTGTTGGCGCAACGTGGATTGTCACTCGGCATGATGATCGACCCATGGCCTCCCGCAGAATTAGAAAAATAGTGGGAGTGGGAG
>Ga0207150_1026_pt1 | contig 41270 bp, 30 predicted proteins | sample Alteio_BWMinHeat_32_FD_153526 | JGI IMG/M metagenome (GOLD analysis project Ga0207150, IMG submission 153526) | Enriched cells from forest soil in Barre Woods Harvard Forest LTER site, Petersham, Massachusetts, United States -... | ecosystem: Environmental > Terrestrial > Soil > Temperate forest >...
CAGCGGGCTGGCAATGTAGATCGAGCTATAAGTGCCGACGATCACACCGATGACCATAACGAAGGCAAATAGATGCACGCCTTCGCCGCCCAGGAAGTACAACACCATGACCACGAGCCAAACTGACGTTGCCGTCAGCAAAGTTCGGCTTAATGTCTGGTTGACGCTGTCGTTGATCATCTTGGGCGTGAGCTCCGGGTTCTTGCCGCGGACTTCGCGGATACGGTCGAAGACCACAATGGTATCGCTGACCGAATAGCCGACCAGCGTCAGCAAGGCGGCCACGGTCTGCAGGTCTATTTTGAAGTCCCGTATCCCCAGAACGTTGAAGAAGAACGGGATATCGTGCAGCCAGTGGCAGAAGGCGATGATGCCCAGCGTGAAGAACAGGTCGTGGATCAGGCACAACACGGCTGCCAGACCGAATGTCCAGTTGCCGAACCGGAACCAAAGGTACAAGAGGATCGCCGCCCAGCTTGCAATGATGGCATAAAGGGCGCGTGCTTGGGTTTCCTGGGCGAGCTGGCTGTCGAAGTTTTCGAGTCGCTCAGGCTGGGGTCGCTGCTGGAAGGAGGCGGTGACATCGGTGAGCACCGTGCCTAGCTTGGCGCTGGAGTCCTTGATATCGTCCTTGGTCAGCAAGCCATTGAGGTCCATTTGCATCCAGCGGAAACGTCCGCCCTCATCGGGTCCGATGCCCTTGAGGTCGAGGCTAATAAGCTCCAGGCGGTTGACCTCATCTTCGCGTTCCTTGATCTTGGCCTGGAGGTCCTTGGCTTCTCTGGTCGAGGGATCCTTTTGGTTTTTCGCTTCGGCCTTCAGTTCAGCGACTTCTTGCTTGAGCGGCTGAACGTACTTGAAGTCAATCTGCCGCTTGAGCAAACGAGTCACCTGTGCCTTCGAGGCGAATTCAGGCTCGCCTTTGGGGTTGGTAAAGGTAAGCTGCGCCAATTTGCCTGTATTGTCATCGACATCGAATTTCTTGAGAAGGATCTTTTTGAGCAGCGCCTCGCTCTTGTCGCCATCGCGCTCGACCATGAGACGATTGACCATGACTTGAACGAGATCGGGCGATTTTTCGGCGGTGCGTAAGGTGAAGTACGCGCTACCGTGTCCTTCGGCGGTGCCCACGTAGATCTGCTCGACGGAAACGTCTTCCAGCCTGCCGGCACGAGCGCGGAATTGCGTCGTTGGTACCGGATCAGGCAATTCGACGCTAACGGTATCGCTGTCCTTGTAGAACTCGCCGTCCTTGGCATAGGTGATTTCGAATTTCGAGGCCTTGCCGTCCTTTTCATCCTTGGCAACCATATTCTCAACTTTCAGGAGCTTATCTTGCCGGCTTTCGGCAAAGAGGTCGCGAAGCTTGTCGATCTCGAGCGGTTTGACCAGCTCAGCAGTGTACGCGGTGCCGCCGACGAAGTCGATGTTCAGGCCGCCCTTGTCCAGGCGGAAGATGAAGATGGCACCGCCGATGACTGTGAGAAGAATCGTCGCCGTGAACCAATAGTAGCGGATGGCCATGAAGTCGATGTTCGTCTTCGTGAGGAAGCGAAACATGCTGAGCTTGTGCAGCCAGCCCTTCGCCAGCCAGAAATCAAAGAGCAGACGGGTCATATACAGCGAGGTAAACAAGCTGATAATGAGCCCCACGGTGAGTGAGATGCCGAAGCCCTTCAATTGATCATTGCCGACGATGTAGAGTACGACGGCCGTGAAGATACTACTCAAATGGGTATCGATAATGGTCGGGAAAGCGCGATCGTAACCGTTGCGAATGGCCAGAGCAATGCTGGCCCCGCGGTCCCTCTCTTCACGCAAGCGCTCGTAAATGAGCACGTTGGCATCAACCGCCATGCCGAGCATCAGAACCAAACCGGCAAGGCCGGGCAAAGTAAATGTGGCCTTTACCAACACCATGAATGCAATCGTCAAGCTAAGATTGGCGAATAGCGCGATGCACGCCACCATTCCGGCGAAGCGGTAGTAAAGGATCATGAACAAGAGGACGGCGACAAAAGCGACGATGATGGACACCGAGCCCCAGAAGATCGTGTCGTTACCGAGGGTGGGACCCATGGTGTTTTCGCTGACCGCTTCGGACTGCAACGTTGCGGGCAATGCACCGGCGTTGAGGTTCTGAACGGTGCGGTTGATCTCCATCTGCGAGGCGTTCTTGCCGAAGGTGATCCGGCCCTGGGAGCTAATGGCACTCTGGATGTTCGCCCAGGAGTGCAAATAACCGTCGAGGATGATGGCCATCGGCTGGCCAATGTTGTTGCGGGTGAAGTCGTAGAAAAGGTCAGCGCCGATACTCCGAAAGCTGAAGTGCACCTCGTCGCCCTGGGCGCTGGCATTGTCGAGATACTCGCCGGTAACCTCAGGCTCGTTGACGACCGGCGCGGGATCGCGCATGAGGAGGAAGTACTCGTACTCCTTTTCCCGGTCCTTGGACGAGGCGCGGACACTCTTCGCTTCACGACTGAAGCAGATATAGCCCTGATCGAGAAGGAACGTCTCACCCTTGTAACGGGCTTGAGCCGCGTTGATCCAAATGTTGCCAAACCTTATATCGTTAATCCTCGTCTTGCCACGAACCGTCTCACCCTTGAGAAGGAGGAGTTTTTCGAGCAGCTTGGGTTCCTTGGCAAATTGCTCTTCAAGTTCTGCCTTTGTTTTTTCGTTGAGTTTTTCACTATAGAAGCGATCGACATCTTTTTGAGTAATGCCGATGAGTTCCCCCTGGTCCTTATCGGTGCTGCTGGGCACGTCCGACTTATCGTAGCGCGGATCGTTCAGGCCATGCTCCGCGCGAAAGGCCTTGCTGAGCTCGACCCAGCTATATGAGTAGTTTTCGCTGGTGTCGAATTTCTCGCCCAAACAGTAGAGCTTATTTCCCTCTTTCTTCAGCGGCGACGGCGGCAAACCCTGCAGCGCGGCATTCTCAAGATCGTCGTGAAGCACCTTGTTGGTGTATTCATGAGTTTTATCATCGCGGTGGTTGGCCTTTTCCATGAACTTGCGGGCCGCCGCCATGCCGTCCTTGTCCTTCTTGTCATTGGCAATAATGAGGAACTGGAGGCTGCCGACGTGAGAGATCTTCTCCTTGACGTCTTGCACGCCTTCGGTCGTCAAACTTTGCTGCTGAACCTTCTTTTTCTGGGCTTCGATGAAGTCAACGAGTTTCTGGCGGGCATCGACGCCGCCTTCTTGCTGTTGCTGGTCAATTTGCGAGCCCTGCTGCTGGAGGATTTGAGCAAGTAATTCGTCGGTGTTACCGCGGCTCGCCGTGTATGTTCGCGGTCCATAGGTCTTGTCTTTCGCCACGTCGTCGAGGAAGTCGTCCCATTTCGCGCGCGGATTCGGTGCATTCTTATCGACGTACTGACGGATATCTTCAATCTTCAGGTCCTCAACGTCGGCGCTTTTCAGGACCTGATTGGCCAAGGCCCCATTGCGGTCGGATTCGTCGAAGCGAACGGTGTAGTGCTCGTCCTTCTTTGGCGGATACTTCTTGTTCACATCTTCGAGGAACTTGTCCCAGTTTTCCTTGTCGGCGGCGGCCCGCGGTGCGTTCTTTTCGACGAAGTCGCGGATGTCTTCAACCTTTAGATCCCGATGCTGGGCATTGATCTGGCCGACGAGTTTGGTATTTCGCCCGAATTCGTCGTAGCGAACCGTGTAGCGTTCCACGTGATAAGCGGATTGGGCCTCGGCCAGGACTTCCTTCCAGACGCGTTGCTCCTCCTTAACCTGGTGCTCGCCGCCGGTGGGTAACACGATCTCAACGCGGCTATCGCTGGCGGCACGAACGGTAATCCCGAATGTGTCGGCGGGATCGAGCCGTTTTTTTAGCTTTTCGGCAAGCTGTTGGGCAGTCCCCGTGGGAATCGTCTGGTTGACGAACTTGGTGGCGTCGATCTCATAAATGAGGATCGTGCCGCCGACCAAATCGACGCCCAGCTTAAAGCCGCCGAGCCCTTCCAGATACCGGATCGTCGCCCAAGCGACAACCACGACCGAAAGGACAACAGGGATGACGCAAATGAGAATTCTGTTGAGGAATGGCTTCATATTTGAATCGTTCTAATGGGTTCGATGGATCGGCCGAGCTCGCACGGCCCGGGACGAATGAACCAACCGATGATTCCTTTCAACTCCCGAAATGATCTCCCAGCCGGCGCTTGAGCGGCTTGGCGGCGAGCCAAGCCCAGCGCCCGAACTTATGCCTTTTGTTCCTTTGTCGCGGTTTCGACAGGGGGCGTGGCCGCGGTGCTTGTCGTCGCCGCGGTCCCCGCTTTTTGCCTTTCTTCCGCCGAGACATTGCGGAAAATCGTGGACTTCAATATTCGCATCTTGGCATTATCTTCTAACTTCAAAACGACTTCGTCATCCTGAATCGAATGCACGACGGCGACAATACCGGCATTCGTAATGACCTTGTCGTTCTTGGTAAGGTTGGCGACCATTGCTTGTTGTTCTCGTTCTCGTTTTTTCTGGCCGGGCCGGAAGAGAAAGAGCCAAGCAAATATCAGCAGAATCGGAAAAAGAAAAATGGGATTGAAGAGGCTCGGGGCTTCCGGTGCCGGACTTCCGGAGCCATCGCCGCTTTGGGCAAGAAGCATGAGCGTGGAAAACAGTAAGTGCATTTAGATCCTTGCAAAACTAGTGAAAAACTAAACCGTCATTCTAAATCGAAGCTTCCCAACGGGCAAGGCAATCCCGCTGAAAGTCGGCAAAGCGCCGTTCCACAATGGCCTGCCGAGCCAGCTCGACCAGCCGAAGGTAGAAAGCGATATTGTGCACCGACAGCAAAATGGGACCGAGCATTTCGTCGGCCAGGAACAAATGGTGCAGGTACGCCCTGCTGAAGTTGCTGCAGGTGTAACACCTACAATTGGACTCGAGCGGCTGCGGATCTCGCCGGTGGCCGGCATTTCTTAACCGCAACGGCCCCTCCATGGTGAAGGCGTTGGCGTTGCGGCCGTTGCGGGTCGGCAACACACAGTCGAACATATCGATCCCGGCGGCGATGGCGGTGAGAATATCCTGCGGACGGCCAACACCCATCAGGTAGCGCGGCTTGTCCGGAGGCAACATGGCAGCAGCTTCGGGCAAGGCATGAACCATTTGCTGCGCAGTTTCCCCGACACTGAAACCACCCAGGGCGTACCCAGGGAAATCCAGCTTTACGAGTTCTGCGCTGCAATGACGCCGCAATTCTAGGTCCAGGCCGCCCTGCACGATGCCGAAAAGACGTTGGTCGGTCCGCGAATGAGCGGTCCGGCAGCGCTCGGCCCAATGAATCGTCCGCTCCACCGCGACACGAAGATAGTCGGCGGTCGTATCCGCCGGCGGGCATTCGTCGAGGCACATCGCGATATCGGAGCCAAGGTTTTCCTGTATCCTAATCGCTCGCTCGGGGGTTAATTCCAAGAGCGCACCGTCGATGTGGGAGCGGAACACCGCGGCGTGATCATCGATCTTTCGACTGGCGGCTAAGCTATAGACCTGGTAGCCGCCGCTATCGGTAAGAATCGGCCGGTCCCAGCTCATGAACCGGTGCAGCCCTCCAAGTTCCGCGATCAGCTCATCACCGGGGCGGAGGGTAAGGTGATAGGTGTTGCCGAGTAGGATGCTAACGCCGAGATCGTGAAGCTGCTGGGGCGTGAGTCCCTTGACGGTGGCCTGGGTCCCGACCGGCATGAAGACGGGAGTGTCAACGATACCATGCGCGAGCGTGAGGCGGCCGCGGCGTGCGGGTCCATCTGTCGCGAGGATCTCAAAGACATCGTGGCTCATCATTCCGTTATAATGAGCCGCGGAGGAAACTGGGATGCCGATCCATGACTGGACTCGGGCTGGAATGCCGGAATTCTGGCGCGGCGTGTTGGAAGGCCGGATTCCGCCGACCTGAGCCGTTCGGTTTCGATGGAATTCCCGGATTTGCTTACACGCTGGACCGCACTAGGCGCCATGGCAGGTGCTGCACTTGTCTTGGTATGCCGATTAAGTCTTCGGTCCATGCGGAACGAGCCCTTGCGTTGGCTGTGGACCGTGAGCTGTGGCGTATTCCTGCTGCATGTCGCGTGCGCTTTTCACTTCTACCATCACTGGAGCCACACCGATGCTTACGAAACGACCGCCAGGCGGACACAGGAAATGGTCGGAGTCGCTTCCGGCTCAGGGCTGTATCTCAACTATGTCTTCGCAGCACTGTGGCCGGCGGATGTGCTCTGGTGGTGGTGCGCGCCGCGATCCTATCGTGAGCGGCCACGCTGGCTGACATGGACCTATGGGTTCTTCTTTGCCTTCATGGCTGTCAACGCCACGATCGTCTTTGGAGGCAGTGTGGCGCGCATTACGGGCTGTATATGCTGTGTGGCAATCCTTCTGACAGTGTTCCTCTCCTACCGTTCGCACAAGTCTAGGTGAGTAAACACAAAAGCCCACCCGGTGATGGGTGGGCCTGTGTAAATTGGATTGCAATTACTTCTTGGCTTGCACGACCACGGTCTTGTTGAAATCGACTTCAACCGTGCTGCCGGCTTCAAAGTTGACTTGGCGGCTCTCTTTCTTCTTGCCGCCGTCGCGGACCATTTCCAGCGTATATTGGTACTTCTTGCCGGCGGTCAATGCCGGGCTGTTGAAGGTTCGCACCTCGGAGGTCAGCGGACAAAGCTCGCCATCGATGTACAACTTGGCGTCGGCAGGAACGCGGACGGTAAACTTCGCCGCCGTGTCTTGCGAAATGGTCACCGCGCCTTTGCTTCCATTCGAGGCACTACTCTTGGCGGTACGCGAACCTTGCACGGCAGTCGGGCTGCCCGACCCCGTTTGGCCGGGGCTGCCGCTCCCCGATCCAACCGGTCCCGGGTAATAGCCACCATAGCAGCCGCCGTAGCAGCCATAGCACGATGAATAGTAGTACCCGCCCCAACAGCCGCCGCAGCAGCCATAACATGCTGAATAGTAGCCACCCCAGCAGCTATTTCCCCAGCAGCCGTAGCTGACTTGCCAGCCGCGCCAGCCGCCGTAGCCCCAGCACCCCCCGCCGCAACCCCAGCAGCCGCCGCAGCACCCCCAGCACCCACCACAGCATCCCCAGCAGCCGCCACAACCCCAACCGTGGTGGAACTGCGGAGCTTCCCCGCCCGTAGCGAGCATCGTCGCCAGAACCAAGCTGTACATGATCTTCACCTCCTCACGTAATTCACAAAGTGAAAACCCGTCTTCGCTGGGCACCTACCGGCGTTCGTGGCCGGTATTGCGTGAATAATATGTTGTTAAGATACGCAAGTTCGGCAATATCGTCAAATACCGTAAAATCGCTCAACCCAGCCCCAGCCGGAAGAATCGGCTAGAAAAACCAAAATAGCTCCGCCAACCGCCAAGCCTTGGCGGAGCCAAAAATATCAATAAAAACCTGCAAACACAGCCTTCTAGCCCACTTCTTCACCTCCGCCGCCAAGCCACGAATGGAAAGCACGAGTTTGGCGGAGCTGCGAACCTAGTCCGATCCCAACCGTCATTAGTAGGGAGAACGGTTCGGTGAATTGTCCGTCTAATTCAATGGCATGAGCCAAGCGCGCACGGATGAATCCTTTCCGTTACGAGCGCATCTAATATACTGCACCCCTTCACGAGCTGTTCCATCGCCCCCGGCCGGTGCGCCTGCCGGTCATCGTGCGGAGTGCCGGAACAGAGGAGAAAACGATGACGCACTTTGACGACAAATCACATTCCCACGCCTGGGACGATGAGAACCTGCAGGACCGCGGGGACGGAGTCCACGGCGATCTTGAGCATGGCGAAGCCGATTGGTCGGACTCTGCGCCTACGGTTGATACCGACGGCATTTCCACAGCCGACCCGTTCGGCCTCTACCTTCATCAAATGGGATCCATTCCCATGTTGAAACGAAAGGACGAGCTCGAACTCACCATGCGGCTGGACCGCATGCGCCGCCGCTACCGCCATGCGGTCTTTTCCAATGCCTTGGTGGTCGAGCGCGTGGCCGAGACCTTCGAGCGCATTCGTGCCGGGCAAGGAGCGTTGGACCGCACCATCGACGAGGTGCCAAGCTTGGGCCTCACTTCCGCCCATATCCGCCTCCGCTTGGCGCGGAATATCAAGAAACTGCGCGAGCTGCTGGCCGCAGGGGTCAAGGAGTTCCGGCGGCTGCTGCATGCCCGCTCGGGGGCGGCGCGGCTCCGCCATCGTCGTCGTCACCGCTTGCTCATTCGTCGGGCCGTGAAGATCGCCGAAGCCATGTCTCCACGTACCGAGCTGCTCGACGGCTGGATTGCCGAATTGCAGCGCGCCACGGTGCAAATGGCCGAGACTCGTGGTGCGGCCAAGCGTGAAGCACTCTGCTTGCAATGCCAAACAACACGCGATGAACTGAGCCATCTCATCCGCGTGATCCAGAAGCGCCGTTCGCAATACTTGCAGACGCGCCAGCGACTGGCTGAGGCGAATCTTCGTCTGGTCGTTTCCGTGGCCAAGCGTTACCGTGGGCAAGGGCTGCCGTTTGCCGATCTCATCCAGGAAGGCAACAGCGGCCTGATGCGAGCGGTGGACAAGTTCGACTACCGGCTCGGGTGGAAGTTCGGCACCTATGCGACCTGGTGGGTCCGCCAGGGCGTCACGCGTGCGCTTGCCGATACCTCCCGCACTGTGCGCGTGCCAAGCCACCAGATCAGCGTGCTCCGGGCGATTGAACGCGCCCGCGGCGAGCTGACGGTCAAGAACGGTACCGAGCCGACACTCGACCAGATTGCCGCCGAACTCGGCATCGATTTGGAGGATGCGCGAGTCCTCCAAGCGGCGGGACGTCAAACCGCGAGCTTGGATTTCGCCCCGCACGGTGACGAAGAGAGCGGCACCCTACAAGAGCTCGTGCACAGCCAGCCGGCCCCGAATCTCGGCGAGGGCTTGGATCGGCGGCTGCTCCGCCAACGTCTGGACGAGATGCTCCGTTGGCTGCCGCCACGCTATCGCGAGGTCATCGAGCTCCGCTTCGGGCTTGGCGACGGCCGGATGTGGTCGCTCGAAGAAGTGGCCCAGCGGCTCGGCGTCACCCGCGAACGAGTTCGCCAGATCGAAGCCGCTGCCCTCGACAAACTCCGCCAACCCGAGCGCACCGCCGGCCTGTCGGACTTCGCCCGCGTCAGCTAATCGATGCGATTTGCCGCCCATGTGTCTTCGTGATGCGTTCCGTGGTGACAGCCCACACCGAGCAGCGAAACTACGCGATTTGTTCCGTCGTATCGGCTGGTAACACCAAAAGCGAACAGGGGGCTTGCGCCCCCCTCTTCAACTTCCATATCGACGGTTTGTTTACTTATCTTCCTTTTTCTTGTCCTCGCCATTGTCGGCGGGGGGCGGCACCTCCTGCGCGGGCGCTGTCTGCGCGGGGGCGATTATCGTTCCGCCCATGCCGAAGCCGCCCATTTGTTGCATTTTCCACTGCCACATCTGTTGCGGTGTCATCTGTTGGCCTTGCCCGGATAGATCTGGGTCCGAACGGAGTTCTTGCGCATTCGCCTTGCTCGTCAAGTAGATCACGTTCCCAAGGCGCACCGGTTTTAGGCCGGCCGCCTCGGCCAAGAGACGCAGGGCGGTGTCGAGCGGCACGTCATCGAGCTGCAGTGTCACCGCCGTGTCAGCCTCTTTGGCCAGCTTGCTGTCCACGATAAGATTGGCACCTGTCTCACGCGCCAGTTGCTTAACCGCTTGCTTGAAAGGCACGGCGTCGAGGTTCAGTGACACGGCCTGCTTGAGCTGGCGCTGAACTGCCATCGCCTCGTTCGTAATCAAGACACTGTCGCCCAGGATCACATATGTGAGGTTCTGACTCGCCAGCACCTGTTTGAGTGCATCGCGCACCTTAATGTCCTTGGCCTTGAGGGTCACCGTGCCCTGGGCCGGCGGGCCTCCCGGCATGCCTCCCCCGGGGAAGCCCCCCCATGCTTGCATCATCTGATCCATGCCGACCCCGGCCTGGCGATCCAGCGAGAAGTTGATCTTGGTGTGGTCCTTCAGTTCCGCGATGGCCTGCTCCAGCGTCTTGTCCACAATGTCGATGGTGATCGTCTGTTGCAGCGACTTGCGAGTCTTCTCGGCGGCAGTCTGGCCCGTCCCACTTTCGTCGTTGTTCGGTGCCGCGATCAGGGCCGCGGGGATCAGGAAACATAGACCAACAAAGTAATTGCGCATGGTCTCCCTCGGGTAAGTGGCAAGTGTGTTCAAGTCGTTTCGCGACATCGAGGCATTCTCAGGTTGGGTTATTCTACTCCAGAAGTCATGAGTCGGCCCATACGAATCGCTGGTCGAATCAGAGGTCCTGTCCCCGTTTTTTAGGACTCGAGATAAGAGCAATAAAGTGAAATTTGAGGAACTTTCGCACGGGGGTCGCGTCTAAACCGTTGTCCACCGTGGTAAACCGTCTATAACATCGAAGTCGGGCAGAACAGACAGAGCCAATGCTACTCTCAATCGGGCGAGGCCAAATTATGATCAACCGTCGGCATTTTCTTGCGCACGCCGCGGGTGCAGCGGGCATTCTCTTGCCAGGCATGCGTTTCCTAAGCGGTCTCCGCGCGGCTCAGGACACCCTCAAACGCGAAAACAAGAGTCTCATTGTAATGTGGATGGGCGGCGGCCCCAGCCACATGGACCTTTGGGACCTCAAGCCCGGCGAAAAGACCAACATCTTCGAGGAGATCAAAACGAAGGTCTCCGGCATCAACATCAGCGAGCTGCTCCCCGGCGTTGCCGGCGTCATGGACAAGTTGTCCATCATCCGCTCGCTGGTCACCAACGAAGGCAGCCATGACCGCGGCACCACGCTCATGAACACCGGCCGCATGCCTAGCCAGGTCGTTCAGTACCCATCGATTGGTTCCATCACCGCCTCGCTGACTGCTCCCAAGGATCTGGCTCTGCCCGCATTCATTGGAGTTGGCGGTACGGCTCAACGCATTGGACCCGGCTTCCTGGGCATGAACTACGCCCCCTTCACGGTTCAGAATCCTGGACAACCTCCGGCGAACATCGCCGCACCAGCCAGCCTCGGCACTGGTGACGAGGCCACCATGCGGCAGCACCGGCGGCAGAGGCTCTTCTACGACATCGAAGATAATTTCGCTGACGCCACCTACCCGCACCTGGGCGGCACCAGCACCGGCAAGAAGGAAAAAGAAAAAGAGATTGAAGCGGCCATGGACGCAGTCGGAAGCCCAGCCCAGTCCCATAAGACCGTCTACCACAAGGCCTTCGATCTCACCATCTCACCCCTCCGCGCCGTCTTCAAAGTTCAAGATGAAGACAAGAAAGTCCGTGACTCCTACGGCGGCGATGGCAATCAGTTCGGCATGGGCCTACTGCTCGCTCGCAAACTGATCGAGAAGGGTGTCACTTGCGTCGAGGTTGATCTGGGCGGCTGGGACAATCACGGCAACATCAAGCAGGCACTTCAAGGCAACGGACAGCCCAACAACATGGGCCTCGCCGGCCGGCTTGACAAAGGTTTTAGCGGCCTGGTTAACGACCTTGTGACGCGCGGCCTGTGGAAAAACACCGTCGTCCTCTGGATGGGCGATTTCGGGCGGACACCGAAAATCAACCAGGGCAACGGCCGCGATCACTGGCCCAAAATGTCCGTTGTGGTTGGCGGCGGCAACATCAACGGCGGCTTGGTGTACGGCTCGACCACCAAAGACGGGATGGACGTTGATCAAGACAAATGCGGCGTCGCCGATCTCTATGCCACGATCTATAAAGGTCTCGGCATCGACCCCGACACCCCCATTCGCGACAATCTCGGCCGGCCCACCAAGATCGCCGAGGGCGGCAAGGTTCTCAAGGGCATCGTTTAGCACAACCCTCGATACGGGTTTCCCGATGGCAACCCCGTGGCTGAATGCCGCGGGGTTGCTTTTTTTAGCGATCATGCTGGACGATGTGCCCGTGGTCGCTGACAATGATATTCCGTCGCGCGCACCGCTGAAATAGGCCCTACAGGACCCATACGACCTATTGAATTTCTGAATGAGCGCCAATTCCGATCAGCCGGGCTTCCTTCCACCGTATGGCAACTATCAGGACCTCCTCTCCTATCAGAAGGCCGAAGTGGTTTTTGACCTCACTTTCCGGTTTTGTCAACGCTTCCTGGAGTAGCCATCCAGAGCCCGAGAATCACCATTTGGAGCGCCGCCGTGCCCATAACCGTCATATGCTCCGGGTGCAAAAAACGACTAAAGGCCAAGGACAGTCTCGCCGGGCGCACGGTAGCATGTCCGGGATGCGGCACGAAATTGACCATTGGCGCGGCCGATGATTTGGCCGCCGACCTCTTGCTCGATACCAAGCCATCGCAATCCACGGAAGCTGCCCCAGCGCCGGTGCGCGAGCCGGAGCCGGATCGCGTGCCTCCAAAAAGCCGTTCGCCGCGTGCCGCCAAGACTCCCGCCCCGCCGCATCTCCCTGCTCCGATTTCGGTGCCGCCGTTAACCACTCACGAGACGCCCCCATGGCTACGGCACTTGCACTGGGTGCTGGTGTTATCCATGATTCCGCTAGCGTTTTCACTCTTGCATGGGCGCGAGGACAAGGATGTGGCGGAGCGCTTGCTGGAGACGATCGAACAAGCACCCGCCGAAGCGCAGAAACGCGCCATGCACGCCATCGCCGACCTTGAAGAGGGTAAGGGATCGCTGGATGATGTCTTCGACGCCTTGCCCGACCATAAGCTCGTTGGAGCCTTTCTGCCACGCGACACCTGGGCGCACTGGCTCATTACGTTCGCCGCCGCCGGGCTTTTTGTCGCGTTCTTGTTCGCGCTGAGTACCGAGGGATCGGCACAACTGCGCCACTTGTTGCTTTTGGGCCTGTTTACCGCGACCATCGGGATTGTGCTTTTGTTGGCCGTGCAATTCGTCGCCGCGAAGACACAGGGCGTTTTTATTATCCCGCGAGGCCTCATCGGGATTCTCTTCTGGATCGTTCAGGCCATCGGCTTCTCGTACCGAGCAGCAGCGGATCCGCAGAATGGCTTCTTCCTCAGCTTCATCGGCTTCACGCTTGGCGTCGGCCTGTGCGAAGAACTGTGCAAGGCCCTCCCGATAATCATCAAGTATCGCGAACCCAATGATCAAACCTGGCTGGGGGCCTATCTTTGGGGGCTGGCATCGGGTGCGGCCTTCGGTTTGGCCGAGGCCATCATCTACGCCAGCGATTTCTACAACGGCATCCATGGCGCGAGCATCTACTTTGTGCGCAACATCTCGTGCGTAGCCTTGCATGCCCTGTGGACCGGCTCGGCGGCCATCACCATCCACCGCAGGCAGCATCTCTTTCAACAAGAAATGGCCTGGCATGATTGGTTGGTGCGGAGTATCGCCGTCGTGGCCGTCCCCATGGTGCTGCATGGCCTCTACGATACACTGCTCAAGAAGGAGATGAACGCACTCGCCTTGGGGGTGGCGGTCGTCAGCTTCTTGTATCTGGCCTTTCAGATTAGCCGTTTGCGCGGCTCGGACGATCAGGCGGCCCATGAGGACTTCCTGAAGAGCTACCAGCGTAGGCGGCTGGGGCAATGAGGGCGATCGCCTGCGTTGTGAGATCCTGCGAATCGCTGTAGGATTGATCCAGCTCCAAATCAAAATGGCAGAAAAATCACCTGGTCCCGCCACTCTTCCGCCTCGCTCGCCGACCAAATGAGTAAAAGGCTCTCAATGATGGAGCCGATGGGTTCGGACTGATGTACGATCAATAGTCCGCGCATCGGTTGTCCTGAATTCACGCGGTCGTAAGCGTTTGCCGGCATCGTGTTGACATCATGGGAAACGACGATGAATCCTTGCGCGGCCGCAAATTCCAGAACCTCTGCGTCGGATTTGTCGCTCATGCCGACTTCTCGAATCCGGACGAACTCAAGTGCCGGCTCGCGTCGCAGAACACCATCGACGATGTGTTCATTCAGATCATGATCAGCCAAGAATCGGGGCTGGCTCATCGGCGCTCCGGTGTACCAGCCTTCATCGCCCGCAATCGTTCAACGACAGCACTCGGAATCTGCCGACTCCGTAGCATTTCCCGCTGCCAGACCTCGTTTTGAGCCCGCAAGTAGGCATCCATTTCCTCAGCATGGGCAAGGTAATACGCAATGCTACCGTATACCTCTTCAAGAGTTAGTGCAGGGTACTCCTGTCGAATCGTCTCGGCGGAGTGGCCCTGATGAAAGGCGGCGATAACCGAGTCAAGCATTACGCGCGTGTCGCCGACCCGATACACGCCATTTTCGTCGAGCCGGACATAATTCTTGTCAGTAGACATCCCAGCCACCATCGACTAGACTTCGGGGCTCTGAGGACATTGTAACTGTTCGCTATGAAAAGCCGCAAGTAGCGGTTCGCCGACAAGTCGCCTGCAATTCGACACACCTCTGCCTGTACTAGACATGCTGCGCCTGCCTGCTATAGAGTACCGGTGCTCGGGCTCGCGATTTGTCGGGAGGAACCATGCATCGTCGCTGGATTAACTCGATCATCACCCATCAAGCGCTGATCCTGTTACTTTGGGGGGTTACGATCTCTGCTGATGCGGCACCGGCGCCGACCGAAGCGGCGCCGCCCAGGCCGCTGCCGGATCAAATCGTCACCGCCTGGAAAGAAGCGGGGGCCACGGTCGGCTGGATGCGGGTCCGTGAATTTGCTCTGGTTTGGTTCGATGACGCCAAGAAGGGTCAACCGGGAGACATCCCAGCGTTCGAGTTTCAGCGGTGGCCGGAAAGTGCTATTACGTCGTTGCCTTTGCCGAAGACGGCCTTCGGTCTGCGCGCGCCCGCCCTCAGCACCGATGCTGACGTCAAGCAATTGGCCAAGCTCACGACTTTGGAAGCGCTCCACCTTCGTGTCAATGAACTCACAGTGGCGGGCCTGAAGGAGTTGGCCGGCTTAAGGAATCTGAAATCGCTCCTCTTAACCATGAATCGGTCAAATCTCCTGAATGATGCCGGAATCAGGGAGCTGGCCCAGTGCAAGAGTTTGGAATGCCTCTACCTTTCGGGCGATGACGGTTTGACCGCCTCTGGACTGAAAGAACTCCGTGCCTTGGGTAACTTGCGATCGCTCAAGATGAGTTCGAGTTTGCAAACCGATGACGGGCTCGAAGAACTTAGCCATCTGAAGGGATTGCAAGTGCTGAGTCTTGAAAACAACGTGAATCTCACCGATGCAGCAATGAAATCCCTTTCCAAGCTTACGGCTCTTGAGGCGCTTGATCTCAGTAGTGTGGCCGTCACGGACGTCGGGCTTAAGGAAGTCACGCGGCTAAAGACTTTGAGAATCCTGAAACTGTCGTACAGTGACGCGAACGAGGCGGGGCTGAAAGAGTTGGCCCAATTGAAGAAGTTAGAATCGTTGGACCTCTACCATACCAGGGTGAATGATTCCGTATTGAAGGAACTGGCGCGATTGCAAAGCTTACGATCGCTTGACCTTACCCACGGCAAAGTGACAGACGCCGGAGTGAAGGAAGTCACCGGACTCAATGCCTTGCAATGTTTGTCACTTTCGGAAACACAGGTAAGCGACGCGGGTTTGACGGTGGTGGTCGGGCTCAAGGACCTAGAGACCTTGGACCTTATGTATACCGGAATTACCGACGAAGGGATGAAAGCTGTCGCACAGCTTTCATCTTTGCGTTCACTGAACCTACGCTATACGAAAGTGACAGACGCGGGGCTGAAGGAGCTTGCCGCGCTGAATAGTCTTCAGTCGCTCGTCGTAGATGACAAAATAACGGATGCTGGTCTCAAGGATCTCGGCGCCATGACAAGTCTGCAGGAGCTGAACCTGCTCGGCTGCAAAGCCGTGACAGACACCGGACTCAAGGAACTGACTCATCTGAAGCACTTGCGCCTGCTAGAGCTCAGCGACACCAAAACGACGGATGCCGGCATTGAAGAATTGCAAGAGGCGCTGCCGGACTGCCGCATCATCAAACAACGGTAGCGGATGACCTTCCACGCCGAGAATGAGGAATCCGTTCGCCAATGCGAGGACCGCCAGTTGGCGGAAGTCGATTTTTCGTGTAATCAAGTCTTTGCCGCAGAAGGGTTTATGACAAAAAGTCAGGTCCGCCAAGTGGAATTCCACTTGGCGCCCGCGAGCCTATCCGCGCAGAAGACGTCTTCTTAGCCTTAGCTTCATCATCAGTCCTCAAATTGCACGTTGACCGCGGACGGGATGATGCCCGCGAGGTGGGCTTCTTCAAGCAGTCGGCGGACGGCGGCGCGGCCGCGGGGGCCGTAGTCGAGCGTCCAGTCGTTGACGTACATGCCTACGAAACGGTCGGCGAGCGAGCGGTCCATGTCACGGGCGTATTGCAGCGCATAGTCGAGGGCGGCGCCACGGTGGGCCAATGCGTACTTGATGCTTTCCTTCAAAATCCGGCTGATGCGGCTCATGGTGGGGGCACCAAGGTCGCGGCGGACGACATTTCCACCCAGTGGTAGCGGCAGTTCAGTCCGTTGTTGCCACCATTCACCGAGGTCCACGACAAGGTGTAGCCCCTGGTTTTGGTATGTGAGCTGGCCCTCGTGAATGATGAGGCCGGCGTCGAACTCGCCTCGCTCGACGGCTTGAAGGATCTGGTCGAAAGGCCGAACCTCGTAGTGGAAATCACCACCCAGGCAAAGCTTGAGAGCGAGAAACGCCGTGGTCAAGGTGCCGGGAATGGCGATTCGCGCGGACTTGAGCTCCCCGATTGCTGTAGGACGGCGTGCCACGACCATGGGACCATAACGATCGCCCATGCTGCAGCCGCTCGGCAAGAGTGCGTACTTGTCGAGCAAGTGAGCGTACGCATGGATGCTGACGGCGGTGACTTCGAGCTCGCCGCGGAGGGCACGGCGGTTGAGCGTCTCAATGTCTTGCAGTTCGTGGCGGAATTCCAAGTCGCCGGTGTCGAGCTTGTTGTGGGCGAGGGCGTAAAACATGAAGGCATCGTCGGGATCAGGACTATGGCCGACGGTGATGACGCGTTTTTGCATGGGATCTCCTTGGTTGCGGGCACTGTACTGTCCCCCCACCCGGCTAATGCCAAACTCCTAATGCCTAATGCCTAATGCCTAATGCAGAATTCTCACTTTGGTTGCGACAGCGTCGCCAGTTGGACGGTCACGGTTTTCTTCTTACCGTCGCGTTCGAGCTCAATCACAATCTTGTCGCCGGGTTTTTGTTTGGCGACGACGGTGCGGACGTCGTTGGCATTGGTCAGTTTGGTTTTGTTCCATGTTAAGAGCGTATCACCTTTCAAGATACCGGCCGCGGCGGCGGGGCTGTCCGGGACAACGTCTTCGACAATAGCCGCTTCGCTACCGAGGGCGACACCGAAGAACGCACGGTTGGCCAGTTCCTGCTTGAGCCGTTCAATTTCGTCGGCAGCTTGTTTGGCCTCCTTGGTATCGGGATGATCCTGAACAAGCTGCTGCCAGGCTTTGAGGGCGTTCACGGTATCACCAAAACCCTGCAGCGCCTTCGCTTGGGCGGAAATCCAGAGCAGGTCCTCCGCACCTCCCTGGTCGGCGACGAGCTTAGGCGTTTTTTCATCGCGCTGCATGTCCGCAAGGAGCTTTACAGCTTTTTTGGCTGACTCAGATTCATTACCGCGAATTTTGGCGCCTTGTAACAGGACAACGCCGCGCCAGGTGTGGTCCGGGTTCTTTAGCTCTACTTGTCCAGCCTCGAGCAATCGCTTGGCGATTTCCTTGGATGCGGGTGCCTCGTCATGCTTGACGTTGAGAAGCGGGTTATCGGCCGCATCCTGCTGCCGGCGCTTGAGGTCGTCGGCCAGCCAGGTCACGACCTCGCCCAGGGTCTTGTTGTCCGGAATACCATGGCCCATCTTGGGTACGACCCAGAGCTTGCTGCGGACTTTCAATTCCTGAAACCAAGGGAACATGAAGATTTCGTTCTCTCGGCGGTTGAAATCGTTTTCGCCGGTGATGAAGGCGACGGAGAGGCGGTCGCGGATGCGGTGGTAGAGGTAGGAGTGATCGCTGATGGGGTTGGTGCCACAGATGGGCACGATGCCGCCAAAGTATTCGGGTAGGGCCCAGCCAATCGTGCAGGCCATGCGCCCGCCGCCAGAGAAGCCGCTGAGGTAGGTCTGGTCCGGATCGATGTGGTAATGGCGGCGGACATCATCGAAGGCGTCGAGAGTGATGCGGGTGCGCCGGCCGGCCGGGCAATTGTTACCGGCGCCATAGGCGGCACAGAAGAAATAGCCGTTATCTTCGCAAACCTTTTGCCAGTTTTTCCATCCTGCCGGATCGTCGCCCGGGGAGATAAAGACAATCATCGGCCAGGCTTTTTCCTTGGTGTACTTGGCAGGGACGTAAAGTTGGTAATGCTGGGTGGTCGAATCGTAGTCTCGGGGAAGGTTGGCTTGGTCGGCCCCGAAGGCGGCGCAGGCGAACTGCCAATCCAGCCGGGTTGCAGCAACAACTCGGACGTCCGCAATAAAGCCCGTTGACGGCGGATCGGCGGCCCAAATAGCAGCTTCCGAAAGAATCCAGGCAAAGGCGAGTGCGAATACTGCGTGTTTGGCTGGCATGGCCTTTGCTTCCCTTGACAAATGTCCCTTCCGGAGATCATACCAGTGGACAGGGGCAACGAACACCATGTCCAGGGTTCGCCGGTTACAATACCGGCGAGCAGAGGAAGTGACTCCTCAGGTTCCCTGATGGATCGGGTGCGACAATTCCTGGAGCACGTAAAGGCTACCCAAATCTCCGCGGGGAATTTTCTTGGCCTTTTGCATATTCTTGTCGGCCGCCGCATCACCCAAGCGGACGGCGTGCTTATTTCTTCAGGGCTGACCTGGCGTGAAGTGGCAACCTGGCTGAAGAAGGTCCGTTGGGACAAAAACGCGGCGCTGGAGCTCGGCTTGCAAAAGAAAGCACTGCCCCAGCGCGACCGCTTTCGCTACTGGTACAATACCATGGCCCTGGCGCACCTCGATTCGCCGGAAGCGAAGCTAGCGGGCACCCGGTTGGCGGAGAAGCTGGCCCCGGCCGGCTACACGATTGGACCGGCGCCGGACGGGCGAAAGTCGGGCTAGAATGTGCGGTATTTTGGTCGAAAAACACTGAACCGGCCGGTTCTTTTGGCGTCTCTACTCTCCGCATATCTTACTACAACAATCAAGGTGCTTTTTTGTGGGCAGGGGTAGCGGGAATTCTGGCCGCCTTACCCGTGCGCGTTGAGCTAAGAATCTTGTTCCCAAGGGGTTGCGTTCAAATTGTAAGGCGGCCAAAATAGGTCAGAATTCTGGCCGCCTTAGCCCTGTTGTGGGCGACTGAGCCGAAGGCCGGCAGGACTTTATGCCATTCGTTGATCGCGTTTCGATTCTTGTAAAAGGTGGAGACGGTGGAGCTGGATGTTGCAGCTTTCGGCGTGAGAAATACGTGCCGAGGGGTGGGCCGGATGGCGGAGATGGCGGCGACGGCGGATCGGTTATCATCCGGGCGGTTGCCGGGACTGATAGTTTGGCCGACATCGTCAATCGCAAGCACTGGCGGGCGGAGGCAGGGGGGCGTGGAGAGCCGGATAAGTGCCACGGCCGCAAAGCGGAGGACCTGATCATCCCTGTGCCTCCGGGCACGCTCATCTACGACCGCGATCGGCACAACGTTCTGCGCGACCTGGAGCGTCCCGGTGATGAGGTCAACGTGGCCCACGGCGGCCGCGGCGGTCGCGGCAACAGGGCATTTGCCACCGCGACGAACCGAGCCCCCCGACAGACGCAACCCGGTACACCGGGTGAAGAACGTTGGATCGTTCTTGAATTGAAAGTCATCGCCGATGTCGGACTGATGGGTCTGCCCAACGCGGGTAAGTCCACGTTGCTGAGCCGGTTGTCGCGAGCCCAGCCGGAGATCGCGGATTATCCTTTCACGACCAAACATCCCAATCTTGGCATCGTGGCGATTGGCGGCGAGCGCGACTTCGTGCTTGCCGATCTACCGGGGCTCATCGAAGGGGCTCACGCTGGCGTTGGGCTGGGGCATGAGTTTTTGCGCCATGTCGAGCGGACGCGAGTGCTGGCGCATCTGATCGAACCTTTCCCGGCGGATGGCAGCGACCCTATGCAAAACTATAAGACCGTGCGGCATGAGCTGGATATGTACAGTAACGATCTGGCAAAGAAACCTGAAGTCGTCGCCATCACGAAGTCCGAATTGCCGGGCAGCGATGCGGTGCGCGAACGACTGGCCAAAGAATTGAACCGTGAGGTGTTGGCCATCTCGGCGGTAACGGGCAGCGGTCTGGAGAAGCTCGTCAGGAGCATCGTGACGGCACTGGGAGAAAGGATGAAGGATGAAGGATGAGGGATGAAGGAAGAATGATTCCCACGGTGGTCGTTGATATCGGCAACACGCGAATCAAATGGGGACTGTGTGCTGATAATTGGGTCCATCGCGGGGCTTCGCTTTCTCCTGACGAGCCGGCGGAGTGGGCGACGAAAGCTGCAGAATGGCAGTTAGGCAAGGGTACGTCCTGGGCGATCGCTGCCGTGCATCCGGAACGGCTGAAGCGAATCGAAGACTGGATTCGAGTGCGTGGTGATGCTCTGCGGGTGCTTCGCGATTGGCGCGACCTTGGTTTGCCCATGAAAGTGGATCATCCCGAGCGCGTCGGCATGGATCGGCTGCTGAACGCGGTCGCCGCTCGGTCGGCGGGAAAGATCCCAGCCATCATCGTTGACGCGGGCACGGCCATCACGGTGGATTACGTCGATGAAGCGGGCGCATTCTGCGGCGGCGCCATTTTGCCGGGGCTGCGGATGATGGGGGAGGCACTCCACAAGTTCACGGCGCAGCTACCCTTGATCGAACCGCCCACCGCGGTGCCGGCCGTGCCCGGGAAATCAACTCAGGAGGCGATTGAAGCAGGCATGTATTGGGCCGCGGTCGGCGGTGTTCGGGCAGTCGTTACAAAACTAGAAGGCTTCGCCGTGCACGATGACCTGGTGCTCTACGTCACCGGCGGCGACGGGCAGTTGTTAGGCAAGAACTATCTCGGGATGCCCGCACTGTATTGGCAACAGATGACGTTGGAAGGGATACGAGTCGCGGCGGCGTATGATGGTTCTTGAGGTCTACGCGAACTTTTGGTACTTGAAATCTGCATCCTCACGCTAGTCCCGCCAGCTTCCGACCAACCCACTCCAGCGTCAATAAGCCAAGGACCACCGCCAGCACCGGCCACCACTCCCACAGGCGTATCTCGGGACGTGTCGCCTCCTTTTCCTGCAATCGCTTGAGCGCCTTCACCACGTCCATTGCATTCTCCGCGGTATACACCTTGCCCCCACTCGCGGCCGCGATTTCTTCAAGTTGGTCCCAATCCGGAGCCAAGTTCAGCATCTCTTTGCTTTCCGGGGTCGTCACCTCAAACTTTGCAGGACGCTGTTTTCCACCTTGCCCATCCACTCCCGTCCATTCGGCCAACTCCGGGATATCCGGTTCCAGCCGATAGTTCCCCTGCTTGAGGCCCGGCACTTTTGCTTCCAGCATCCGCGGTTGGCCGTCCCGGGCCTTTAGCGTAACCACGGAAACTACTTCCTCGCCATCCTCGGTCTTCTTGATCACTTTCATTCTCGGTTCGGTCAGCTTCCGCTTGGCTGCCTCATCCCCTAGCCGCATTCGGACCTCGATGTCTTCATCAGGATCGTATTGCGTATGCGCTGCTCCAAACCGCACCTGACCGCTGCCGCCTTCTAAAAGTTTGTCCGACGCCGCCCAGCGAACCAGCTGGCCCCAGAAGTAATGATGGAATTGGTCTCCCGTTTTGTACCGCCACCGCCAGGTGCTGTCCATCGCCACGTAAATCACCTTGCCGCTGCCCACCGTCTGGCTTACCACCAATCCCTGGCCGTCCTGCTGGAGCGCCCGCTGCGTCGGGTCGCGTGCCGGCGGCACCGCTGCATAGGCCGCCACCGTCGCTCCTGTTTTCTTCTCCCCGACCACCGCCCAGTAGTGCCTCTCCACCTCTGTCGGCGGACGCGGCTTGTCCAATTCCGACTCCGTTTGCACGAACGGATTGCCTGGCATCTGCAGCATGGCGCTGTTTATCCCCGCGTTCGTCAACGTCACCTGAAACCCATCGGCGATGCTCAACGCCTTCGGCTTCGTCACCGGCAATAACTTCAGGATCGGATCGAGCTCATCCCCCGACTTCGGCAGCGCCGCATAACCTAAAGGCAGCGCTTTTTTCCCGGCCACCATTACAAGCGTCCCGCCGCGCTTATCCACGAAGTCATACAGCCGCTTGCGATCCGCCATCGGGAGCTGCTCCGGCGTCACGTCGCCGAGTACGATGCAGTCGTATATCGTCAAAGCGTCGGCACCCGGCGGCAGCGACCGCAGCGGGTATCCGTTTTTCGCCAGCTCCTGGTCATCCAGCTTATCGTTGAGGCGCGGCTGCTGAAACACAACGCGGTCCAGCTTTTTCACGATCGGGTCCCGGCCAAGGGCTGCCGCGAGGTAATGATAATCCCAGCGTGCCTCCCCATCGATCAGCAGGACCTCACAATAATCCTCGACCACCTTCACTAGCGCCGACCGCTGGTTGTTCCCCGCATATCCTTCGCCTGGGACTTCTTTCACGCGCACCGTGAGCCGCTGGACACCCTCCTTCGTCAATCGTGTCGAAAACGTGACCGGATATGTGTCCTTGCCGTCGTGTTGCACCATCTTGTGATCGATCACTTTATCGTCCAGCAGCAGCTCCACCCGCAGTTCTTGGGGAGGCAGTTCGCTCACATGGACTTGTGCCTCGATCGTCACATTGTCGTTCTTGCCGCTTTCCAAATCTTTCAAGATGCTGTCCGGCAGCCGATTCATGGTCACGGACACATCCGGCGGTGCCGACGGCTTCCCTCCTGCTTTGGACCAAACGCCCATCCCGATGGGATAAACGGCAATGCCGCGCGCCCCAAGTTGCTGGGCCGCGGCGGCAGGACTCAGTCCCTCCACGGACAGCGGCGGATTGTCCTGACCGTCCGTCAGCAGGATGATTCCACGCACACGGCCGCCTTGCGAGTGGCGCTCCAACGACCGAGTCAGCGGCAAGGCAATATCCGTGAAATCGGCCGCGTGATCGTCTTCCGCCTTCTCGAATAACTGATCCAACTCCGTTTTCTTGAATGGCCGCACTCCGCGATCGAATGCCATGAGCTCGATATCAAAGTTCTCGGCCAGTTGCATTACTAGCCCGCGGTCCCCGAGAATTGCCTTTGCAGTTGCCGATCTGCTGAGCGCATCGACTCGCTTACACACCTCTTCGAACTGTCGTTTGCGCTCCTGCTCGAGTTGCCCTCTTCGTTCACTGTTCCCAGCATACTCTGCGTCGCCAGTCCATCGAATCGCCTCGCCTTGCATGAGTTGATCGATCCAGTCTTGCAGTTGCAGGTCCGGGACGATGTCGCGAGCCATGTTCAATGCAGCCGCGAGCTTCAATTTATCGACCACCGGCCGCTGCGGATCGCACACATCCATGCTGCCCGACCGATCCACCGCGATGATCACGACCTCCCGAGGCTTCTCCCGGATTGGCCAGGCCGCGACCGGCTGACACAAGATCAGTAATAAGATAAGCAATAGGGCGACGATGCGCAGGCCCACCAAACGAATTGCCGTAAACTTGCTCACCAATCGGGATTCATACCTCGCCAGCATGAGAATGAGCACACACGGCACTACAGCCAAGAGCGCCAGCGCGACGACTCCCAACGCGCCGTTCCCCTCCCAGCGCGGCGCGTATCGTATGAGCACATCCGTAAACGGCAAGCCATGCTCCAGCGCCATGCGGTACAACCCCCGGGGTGAAGAGGTCACAGTTCAGAGGAATATCGAATGTCGAACACGGAATATCGAATGTCGAAGGAGAACATTGCAGTCCTTCCTTTACTTCGACATTCAAAATTCCGTGTTCGACATTCGATATTCCTCTGACCTCTGACCGCTCACCCTTTCCCTCGACCAACAGCAATCTTCCTCGTCATCCAAACCTCGAAGCACAATAGCCCGATAAAGCCCACGAGCACCCACCACCATAGCTGCACCGGTTGTCCCGGGCCACGAAGGATGTCGCGCGGATCGCTCACAAAGCGCATCGGGACAATATCGCTGAGCACCTGCCGATCCTCGTCGGTCGTCGCCGACAAATCGTCGGCATCGTGCGTATCAGCCTGAACAACATAGTAGACGGTGTTACCAGCCGGCGTAGTCAATCGGTAAACTCCCGGCTGGCGCGTATCCGCATACACTAGGCCGATTTTCCGCACCCAGTCATACCTTACGTGAGTGAGGCAGCGGCCAGCGGCACATTATAAGGGAGTGGTCGCGGCGGATGCGCATTTCTTTTGGGTCTTGACCATCGCCCTATTATGTAAGTGCATCTCGATGACACACCTTCGGCGCTTTCGATCCCGGTCCAAAAGGAGAAGCGGCCATGTGCTTCAACTGGCATGGAACTGCCCGCGCCGAGGAAGTGGTCAATCTGGGCCCGCTGGCGCTGGTTGGGCCGTTGCTGGAACGCATGCAAGTGGCCGAAATCATCGACCGACATCTCCCGCCGGACCCGCAACTCGAATTTTCCCACGGACAGGTTCTCAGCTTGCTGCTGGCTGCCCGGCTTTCCCATCCCACCGCCTTGGTCAATGTCCCGGCCTGGGCCGAAAAGACCGGCGCCGACATCCTCTGGAATATGCCGGCCGATAAGCTCAATGATGATCGGCTGGGTCGCGCCTTGGATGCCTTTTTCAAAGAACGTCACTCTATCCTTGGCTGCGTGGCGGAGCAGGTATTGCGCATCGCCGAGGTAAGACGCGATCGCCTGCATTTTGATACCACACATGTCCACTTCTATGGCGCTTACGATGGCTCAGAGCCACGGCCCGAAGGCGGCCCGTTGCCTCCGGACATCCCCTCCGCGGACTTCCCGCCTAGCCACATCACCTATGGCCACGCCGCCAAGAACCTCAAAACTATTCACGCCGGCCTGGCGGCCCTTATTGATGAAAAGGGCGCGCTGCCGGTGCTCGGACATCTCCTCGACGGCAATCTTACCGACCATACCGCCATCGAGCAGCAGTTCCAGCTTCTCCAGCAGTATCTGCCGCCCGTTCCCGACCTGCTCATGGTCTCCGATCGTGGTACTTTCTCCGCCGCACACGTGGCTCGGCTTAAACGTTATGGCTATCACGTGTTGTGCTCGGTACCCTGGCGAGATTATCGGGCACTCTTCGATGAACACGGCGACCGGTTGCGCTGGCGACGGGCCAGTTATCTCTCCATCGAGCAACAGCGTCGCCGTGATAGCGACTCGTCACTGCCGCGCGAACATTACGAGCTTGCCACCGTACGCCACGAACTCACCGATCCCGACAGCCGAGAGCCTATTCCCTGTCGAGTGATCTTTGTCTTCAGCACCGCCGACCAGAAGGTCTGCCGGCGCACGCGCGAGCAGGCCGTCGCCAAGATCCGGGCCGGCCTGGAAAAGATTGCCGCCACGGTGCAACGCGGCCAGCGCGGTTCCTGGCGGCAACGCATCGAACTCCGCGTTGCCAAAGTGTTCGGTGACAAGTCTGCCCGCCGTTACTTTCACTGGGAACTGCTGCCGCTGACGGCCCAGGAGCAAGCAGCCCTGCCACCACCGGCACGGGGTTGCCGCCGCCCCACACACCGCTTCGTCTACCACTTCGATGCTGCCTTGGCCGAGGCCGACGCCGTCTACGACGGTTACTCCGCTCTGCTGACGACGGCACCACGCCGGCAAAGCGCCGATGAATTGTTTGGACAATTCAAGGGGCAGAACTACCTCGAACTGCTGCATCATCAATGGAAGACGCCGCTGGCAGTGCGGCCGGTGTTTCTCAAATCACCGCAGCGCGTCGAGGCGTTGTTGTGCCTGATGCAGTTGGCGCTGACGGGTTACCAGTTACTGGAACGTCTTTACCGCCAGAAGGTCGCCGCGGATGCTCCTGTCAGCGAGCAGCGTATGACCAGCGAATCCTTGCTGCGGCAGTTTCGTGTGTACGGCTTGATTGTTTGCCAAGCGCCGACCGGCCGCACCATTTACGCCACGCGCTTGACAACGCGGCAACGGCAGATCCTGAACCAGCTCGGCTTCACAACTCCGGCGCAAATCCTTGCCCAACGTTTACGACCACCGCCATCGACCTAAACGATGGTGCGCAGCGCGTCGTGCCGTCCGCCGGGGTGCGGAAAATCGGACTAGGGGCCATTTGTCCGCCGAAATCTCCCGCTTCGGCCCATGGGGAGGCTGCATGGACATGGAGCCAGGCTTCTCGTCATCGAACGGCTGATAGATGAGTGGCCGTCCGGGCACGACGTTGAACTCCGACGACCGCGCCCCCTCCAGGTAATAGAGCAGTTCGTGCAAGAACATCAGCACGCCGGTCACGCCGCTGTGCAGATTTGTCCGCCACGATTCGTCGAGCGGCACGGCGCTCAAAATGACCCCTCCCTTTCCGTAATTGCGCTCCACCAGAAAAGGATGCCCATTGTCGAATCGTGCAATGACAATGGCCCCGGAACCCGCGGCGGGATCGCCGAGCTTCCACCACCGTGGGAACCGTGACCGATCCAAGTCCGCCGGTGAGTCAGGCCGCAACATTCCAAGGGCCGGATGCGTGTAGTTCGCCCGTGCCGGGAATACCGCTGGATCTTTGGCTGCCGAATCGGTCGAGACCGCGGCAAATTCATCCCCCTGAACTTCCTCGACCCGCGCCGGCAACCAACCTTCACCGTCTCGATAAAGCCGCTGATTGTAATAATTGCGGGTTCCGAGCAGGCGATTACCCAGGGTGACCAGAACGTGCCCGCCATTTTCGATGAATTCCGTCACCGCCGCTTCCTGGCTACGGTCTAACTCGGTGACATTGCACAGGATCAGCACGCGCGGAATGGTGTTCGGCTCGGGCCCCGTCGCTTTTTTCAGCATGTCAGGTACGAAGTCTCCAATCGTGACCAGCCGCGGTCGCACCAGTGTCAAATCTTGCTCCCCGGTTGTGGCGGTTAGCGCCGTCTTGAGCAAATCCGCTCCGTGGTGTACCGGCTTTTCGGTCCCGCCATCGGCTAGCAGAACGGGCAGCAATCGTACCATCACCGCCAGATCCTGCCGATTATCTGCCGGCACCTGGTCCTTGACCACATAGCCTTCCGCCCGCTCGTCTACTGGTGGGTCGGGATCGACAACCAGCGATAGCAAGTGCGAGCCGGGCGTCAGCATGTGATTGATCTGCAGCGGAATCTGCCCACTGCGAAAGTCCGCAGCGCTTGGCGCCGGCAACGTGGCGACGGGTACCTGGTCTACCTCCAATTGCAAACGGTAAGGCGGCTCATAGCGGCCACCCTGGATCCGGAGTTGACTTTCCAAAAAGACGCGTTGCGACGCCAACGCTTTGCCCGCGCGCACCGCCTGCACACTCCAGTTCGCCGGAGCCGTCGAATCCTCACCCATCACGTTTACCAGGAACAACTTCGTCCGCTCGTCCGCGTCCAGCTTTTGTTCGAGCCTTCGCCATCGCGACTTCGTAGCGTCATCCGCCAGCCCTTGCCGTTGACCGTCCGTCAAGATGATGATGTCTTGTTGTGGCCGCCGGCTCGTGCTCAGAATCTGGTGCGCAGCTTCCACCGCCAAGGGAAGGTCGCAACTTCCACGGGGCGGCGGCATATCATCGAGTGCGGCGGCGGCGTTCTGCAGCTTGTGCGTCAACGCGGGAATCGCAACGGCCGTCGCCGCCTCGTCCGCTACCGGGAAAACCGGCACCACCTGTTGCTGCGACTGCACGATGGCAACCGAGTCGCCCGGCCGCAGTTTCGCGATGAAATCCTTGGCCCAAGCACACGCCAGCTCGTGAGGTGAGCTCCCCTGGTCGCGCCGGCTCATGCTCGCCGAGCCGTCGATGATAATGACGACGTCGCGACTTTCCTGCGTTCCCAGCTTGTCAAAAAACGAGAATATCGCCCAGGGCGACGCCAGCCCCAGCACCAAGACGGCGATGAGAAGCATCCGTAGCGCCATGAGCAGCAATTCTTCGATCAGCAGTTTTCGCCGCGTTATCTCGCTGATCTGCAAGAACTGCATCGCCCCCCAATGCACGACGTCGTAGCGCCGCCGATTCAACAAATGCACGATCGGTGGAATCGCCAACCCGGCGAGCCCCAACAACATCAACAGGTTCAATCCTACCGCCATCGTCATAGCCCGTTTAGCGACGCTTCGCAGGGGCGTCACTACCCGTGAACTCTCCGGCTCAAATACAACCCCAGCGCCCGATCGACCGGCTCGTCCGTCCGCAGCAAATGATAGTCCACTTGCATTTTGCGAGCGTTATCGCGAAGCTCGGTACAGAAGCTCTGGAAATTCCGCAAATACTCTTTCCGCAGTCGTTGCGGGTCCACGAGCAGCCGATTGCCGCTGATTTCCAGGTTGCGAAATTGCGTCCACTTGCGAAAAGGAAACTCGATTTCTTCCGGCGCGAGCACGTGAAACAGCACCACCTCATGATTCTTGTGGCGGAAATGATAGAGCGCACGCAACAAAGGCGTCATCGCATCGAAGCAATCCGAAAGGATGATCAGCATGGCTCGCCGCTTGAGCTGCCCGGCGAGATCGTGCCACACCGTCGCCAAACTCGTCTCACCGCCTGGCTCCGTCCGCTCCAACGTGTGCAGGACACGCACGAGATGCTTGGTGCTGGCTTTCGGCGTGATTTTCTCGCGCAACTTGGTGTCGTGTGTTACCAAGCCCACGGCATCGCGCTGATGCAGCATGAGATAGGCCAGCGACGCTGCTACGTACTGGGCATATTGAAACTTGCTGCCGTGCTTCCCCGTGTATGCCATGCTGCCGCTGGCATCGACGATAAGGTGAGCGCGCAGATTGGTCTCTTCCTCGTATTCCTTTATGTAATAGCGGTCCGTTTTCCCGAGGGCCCGCCAATCGATATGCCGGATCTCGTCGCCGGGGTAGTACTGCCGGTGTTCCGCAAATTCGACGCTGTAGCCCTTGTAGGGGCTCTTATGGACCCCGGTCAGGAATCCTTCGACAAGGTTGCGTGCGACTAGCATAAGCCTGCCATAGCGTGCCAGCGATGTCGGATCGAAGTGGATCATCGTTGCAGGTGAGCAGTCTCCTAATGAAAAGACGGGGACAGGACCTCTAAATTCAAAGGTCCTGTCCCCGTTTTCTAGGTTGACAAAACTTCACCTAATCAACATAGCGACAGCGCTTGCCGCGGCAACGATGGAGTTGATGTTGCTCCGCTACGTCCGCTTTCGTCGATAAATCTCGCTCGCTCGCTGCAAGATCTCGCGCTCGCTTGAGGTTAGGCTCTCCTGACCGTGGCGCGCAACCTTCTCCAGCACCGCATCGAGCTTGGCTTCAAGATGTTCATCGACCAGTTCGCGGCTCACCGGTGGTGACATCACCGATACGGCCTCCGCCTCGTCGTTTTCTTCTTCACGGTACACTCGTAGCGGCGGCCGCCGGCGAATGCGCGGCCGCTTCAGCGACGGCAGGAAACTCAGCAAACGCCAGTGTCGCTTGTAATACACAAAAGCAAACGCGGCGCCGGTCAAATGTACCGTGACCGCCGTTCCGTTGTCGCGCCCGCTTAATAGACCGAACGCATCCTGTGCCACCTCAAAAATCACAAAAACCCAAATGGGTACGGGTAAAAAGAAGAACATGTAAATGATTCGATTAGGAAAATGCAGGGCGCACAAGACCAGCACCGCCATCACAGCGCCGGAAGCCCCGATGCACGGAATATTCGCTTCTGGATAACCAAGCAAATTGCCGATCACGTACCCGGCGCCGCCCAGAATCGCCGCGAGCAAATAGACCGCCAAGAACTCTCGCGGGCCATACATATCTTCAACATCGGTGCCGAACCACCACAGGAACAGCATGTTGAAAAGGATGTGCATGATGCTGCCGGTATCATGCAGAAATGCATAGGTGAGCAGCCGCCACACCTGTCCATGCAGCACTTTGGCGGTATCGAGCTCAAACCATCCCGTCACGCCCGCTGTGTGCGGGGTCAAGAATTGCAGAACGAAGCAAACGACGTTGATGAGGATCAGCCACTTGCAGACTTTCCCTCGCTCCGTGAACGAAGCCAGGAAGCTCGGGCCGTCGCGACGGTAATAGTCTCGGTCGTAAATCCCCATCGCTTCCCTTTACCCGCGCTTTATTTGTCATCCCCGAGCAGGAATTCGGCAATATCATCGGCGATATCAATGCTACGAGATTTCTTCGCCGGAGGTTGTTCGGGTTTCTTCTTTTCCAGGCCGGCACGTTCCAAGAGAGACCGTGACAGAACATCCTCCTCGGTTTCATCGAGGCTGCCTTTGCGGTCCAACGGTAAGTCATACTTGATTTGAAAGCTGCGCTTGCCAATCATGATCTCGTCGCCGGGATACAGCATTTTCTGCTGCACTTTGGTCCCGTTGACTTTGATACCGTTGGTACTCTTAAGGTCGCGAATGTACCAGTAGCCATCGGTGAACGAAAGCTCGCAGTGGATTCCCGAAACATTCGGGTAATCGAAGCAAACGTCGCACGACTCGCGCCGGCCGATGGTCAGCTTCTCTCGCGTCAAAGGAATTGGGTCGCCGCCGCCGGTGGGCACCAACGTGCCATTAACTCCCCGCATTCGCACCTCAACGCAATTAAGGAACCGGCACCCTTCTATGGAATTAAAGCAGAACCAAGTGGTCAGTGTCCAGTGGCCGGTGGTTAGTCCCCGATCCGATAGACGGCGACCTCGGCATAGTCTTTTCCCCGGTAGCCTTTCCATCGGTAAACTTCGGCATGGGGCTGCTGCACCTTCTCTTTGGCCTTGGTAACTTCGGGTAAATTTGGATGTGGGCTCTTGGCCTCCTCCTCCAGCACCACGTAAGTCACCGGCACATGAGCTTCGTCAATTTCGCCGGAAGTGTCCTGACCTTCAATAAAAACGCGCCCCGCATAATAGTGGGACCAGCAGTAAGGATCCAGGATCTCATCCGCATAGGTCGAATGCTCCGCAAGCCATATGCCGGCCTCACGAAAACCGCCGCGGTTGTAATGCAGGCGCTGGAGAGTCCGCGGCAGACAAAGCGCCGCCGATAGTGCCAGCAGCACGATCGGCGCGTGCGCAGCTTTGCACCAGGTCGCCATCCGGTTCCAACGAAACCACACCAACAGTGCCGACAATTTGCCCGGCAACAATTCTAACCCCGCAACCATCCAAAAAATGCCAAAAAAAACGAGCACCAGGGTGTGCCGATCCGACAGATAACCCTCGATTGAGGCCACGCGCCACATCAAGTAACATATGCCTCCGGCTGCGGCGAGCGTGACCCAGTGTCCCGGCCCTCTAGCGATCCGACCGCGATTCCACCATACTCCCAAGAGCATCGGCACCCAGCCGGCATAATTGAATGCTCTCATCGATTCCGTGAGGGCCAGGACCATTCCCTGCCGATTGCTCTTTTCGGTTCCGGTCACGGCCAAGAGCGGCCCCACAGTTCGCAGTGGCGAATGGGCGGCACCGACAACGTCGTTGACCGCCGGCTTTGGGCTGAACTTACCCGTAACGAAATAGATCGGACACCCAACGACGATGGCACAACCCACGAGCACCGAGGTGCACGCCAGCCCTCGCTTCCACGGCTGCGGCCAAAGCCGAACGGCAAATCCAAGGGCCATCGCCAAGACCGTCGCAAGCACGATCAATAAACCTTCCGGCCGCGTCAGGTAGGCCAGCGCACCGAAGCTTCCACAGAGCGCAAAGGCACCGATCTGACCAGTGCGGAGCCCGCGCACCGCTTGCCAAGCTGCCATTGCAAAGAAAAAGAAAAAGGTCGCTTCGGACAGTCCATCGGAAAGTGCGCGCCCGGCCGCCGGCAGGCACTGGAAAAGGAGCGCTCCCCAGAAACCGATTCGGCCAGAAAACAATTCCCGGCCCAGGAAGTACATCGGCAGGATCAGCAGCAGCCCAAAGACGCTGCTGACGAGCTGGGCAGACCTTTCCATGAGCAACGGGTCTTTTTCGTGATAGAACCAGGCAACGAGCGGTTTCGCCAAATGAATCGCCACCGGATAACCTGGATGGACTTCGGAGGTGCGCATCACTTCCGGCCACGGATGGTGCTCCAGCCTCCACGCATAACGAACGAAGCCAATGCAATCCCGCGCCGGCACTTCGGTATGCGCCAGCAACCAGACGTGAATCAATCCGGAAAGGACCACCAACAACGCAATCGCCGACCAATCCCTCTTACTAAGTGGTGGTGAACCCGTCACATCATCCATGGACATGCCCTCGCGCCTTCCGCCAGTCGCACGATCCTAGGCGCTTTTCACTAAAGGGTCAACGTCGTTCATGATTTGTGCAAACGAGAGAATCGGCGCAGACTGCGCAAGACTCTGGTTAGCGACGCTTCGAAGAAGCGTTAGAAGCGTTGCTATTTCTTTTCAATCGGCTTCGGCGGCAATGGATCTAGCGGCGCCCGTCCGCCTTGCGCCGGCGGTGCCAGGATCTTGTTCTCAAACGATTCCGTCGGTAGCTTCAGGATTCGCTCGATATTGCCGGACTTCGACACCTCATAGGCCACGCCGAATTCAATTCCGAATTCCGTGCCGGTCCGAAACTTCTGCGGCGGGGGAGGCGGCAGCCGCGCTCCACCCTTGGGTGGCAGGATCGGATTCCCGCCGCCCTGGACCTCTTCGAACACTCCATCCGAGATTCGTGTCAGGAAGCGGACCTGCAACTTCTGCGTTTCCGCCATCCACGTCACAAACATGACCGTGTTCGTCTGCCGCGGCCCCGTCGGCTTGGCGTCCTTCACGGCCTTGGCCTGTGACTTGCTCATTGCATCGTCGAGAACGGTCTGCTGATCCTTTAACCAGCCTCCATGTTGCTTCCGCAGCGTGGTGATAACTTCGGCCACCTTGAGGGGATAATCCTTCGTATCATCCAGTCGCGTCATTTTTGTCGCGACGAAGGTCTCCTCCGCCGGCGCACCCAGCCCGTCATTGACCTCGATTTCGACCAGGCTGTAGGGCTCGGAAAAGCCGAAGTGCTTAATCGTCTGGGGGTTCGCCATATCCAGCTTCGGATAAGTCTTTATTGCGTCGCCTTTTTCGCCCGTTTTGACCTGCAGCCCGCTGATGATGGCGTTGTCTCCGCCGGCGACATAAACCCAGCGGTAGCTGTTGCCGTTCATGCCGAAGCCAAAAGCATCCGGTGGCCCACCGCGGCCTTCATGTCCCATGACCGCGGCAACGTCGCTTGCGAGCACACCAATGACCGTCTTGGGCTGCGGCTGGTGCTTCTGCTTGGGCAAGAACGCCGCTCGGTCGGTGAACGTCTCCTCGGTCACTTCCGGAGCCGGCGCCGCCCACGCCGTTACCCACATGTACGACACTGACAATGCCGACAGGAAAAACCTGCCAAACCGACTCATTTTCAATTGCATGCACCAGGTCTCCGATTTTGGCCAATGCCAATCGTTGCATCACTAATGTATCACCGCCGACCACTCCGCCAACGTTAAAACACCGGTACGGTGCCTTGATTTCAATCCAGAAGAATAATCGGAATTACCAAAAAATCGCCTAACCTCATCTGCGCGAATGTGCTGCGCGAATTCTTGCGTTCTAAACGCTTGATCTCTATCGACTTACGCCAATTCGCGCAGCAAGACTGCCTGACATACCCCCTCGTGACGAGCGCCAGCTTCTCGTACAATCCCGAACTATCCCTGCGAACCGCAAGCCGCACGAAGCGTCCTTATCCGCGGCTATTAGTACTTCGTTGGCCGCTCGATCCGCGGCGGGGTAAGATGCCCCCTGCCAACATGCGGAGGACTCGCCATGCGCAACTTCCTGATCGTCGCCGCCGCCGTGTGTATGCTGGCAGCCGGAGCGGTGATTGTTTACAGTGTCTTCTTCAGCGGGAACAATCCGTTCACCTACGAGGTCGAACGGACCGAATACAAATCGCCGCCCGAAAACGACGATCCCCTCAGCGACGACCGGCTCGAAGACAAGCAGCCGGCTTTCGATGCCGCGCTCGTGGACCGCCGGCCGCTCGGCAAGGATGGCGCCTGGCTCCTCAACGCCAGCGCCGCCGTCATCAAGTTGGATGTGTCCCTGATTCGTCCCGACGTCGATGATCACTTGCTCAACCTCCACGCCTCCTACGCCGACACGCGCAAGGAATACTCCGACGCCGTTCCGATCCTGCCCTCCGTCAACATGCTTGATGGCAAGGCCAAGCAGTTCGATGACGGCCTCTATGCAGCGCTTGACCAGGCATACTTCAGCGGTCTGCCCGACAAACTCACGAGCCATGTGCAACTGATCAAGCGAATGGCCGAAAGAGCCCCCAAGGATAGTCCCGCCTCACCGTATCTCGCGGCGGGACTGTCACTGGCCGGTGTCACCATCGAGGTATCGGACCCATTGCGCAGGAATCGGTTCCTCACGGAGTTTCGCAACGACGAGGTCCTTTCCAAACCCATCGGCTTTTACACCTGGAACGACAACCTCGGGCAGCTCTTCCGGTTCATGCGCTTCTTCCAGCACGAGTTTCAAGCGGACCTCGCGATTCCGCAGACCTTGGCGTCCATTCTGGCTCAGGACAAGCAGCTCAGCGAGGACTATCGGCACGCGATCGCCTTCTATTCTCGACTGACGAATCCCAGTCTGTGCCTGTCGCTGACCGATTTGCCGAGCACCGGCCCGCTCGACCCGGCCGTGCTCGAGCGGCTGGCGCGCGACAAGCACCTGGCGCATTCCGGTGTGGCGGTTTTCCCCCCGAAGACTTCCAAGGAAGTCGTCCTGATCGAGAAGCTCTTCCCGCTCGGCCTGCCGCCCGACATTGAGCTGATGAACGAGCTCGTCAAACGCATCCGCTCCGGCAAAGTCAACTTAAGGCCCGGCGGAGACAGCGGCTGGTACGACTACCAGGTGTACGCCCTGGAATCGCTCCTCTTGCCTGAGAAGAGCGCCGAAAAGGACAAGCTGCTTCTGACCAAGAGCTACAAAAAACGCATGCTTGAGGCCTTCAAGGCTCTGATAACCAAGCGCCGCGAAACCCACGTCCGCGAGCTCGGTGTGGGCGCAAAGACGGCGTCACCAGGGCCGCCGCCCGACGCGCTCAGCCCCAGGCTGCGCGTCGAGCCCATCCCCACGTACTACCTGCGCAGCGCACGCGCCTATGCCTTCCTCATGAACTTCCTGGAAAGCACCGTCGGCAAGGAGGGCTTGCAGACGTTAAACGGCCTCAAGAGAGGCGGCGTACGCGCGCCGGACCTCTACACCGAGCTCACCGGCATGCGCGATCTCTTCTATGGCCTGTACCTTGTAAGCGCCGAGGACATCGGCTTGAAGCCGGCCTTGGCCGACGACGAAGCGGTGGACGAAGAGCACTGCTACAGGCTCGCCTCCGACTGGCTGCCCAACGCCTTCGCCGACCCCGATCTCGCCGCCGACACGCGTGTTTCCGTGCCGATCTATGCAGACCGCGACGTGACCCGTTTGTGGGCGACCCTTGGCGTACGGCTTGCAAAGCTCGAAGCGACCTACGCCCGTCCACCTAGCCTGAAGCCTGCGCATGGCCAGAGTGAATGGAAGATGGCGGAAGCTCATCAGTTACAAAACGCCGACTATCTGATTCCCGTCGATGAATTCGCTGAAATCGAGTTGAAAGGCCATCGTGTCTTCACGCGTGAGGAGCTACGCGCGATCTGCGATCGAGCGAAGACCAGGGAGGCGATTTTGGAAGCGCTGAGGAAGTGATTGTGGTCAAAACACTACAATTCCTGCGGCGAAGGGTCTCATTCAATGGAGGTGCGTCATGCCGGTCGATCCGAACAAACTCAACGCGTTTATGGGCAAAATGCTGAACGACCTCGGTGCCTGCGCCACCGGCGCCGCGGTTCTCATCGGCGACAAACTAGGACTCTACAAGACCTTGGCGCAAGCCGGCGCGTCAACCCCCGAGGCGCTCGCCGCGAGGACCGGCACCGCTCCCCGCTACGTCAAGGAATGGCTGGCAGCACAGGCCGCCGCTGGCTATGTGGACTACGATGCCAAAAACTCCACGTACTCCATGACGCCCGAGCAACAGGCAGTCTTTGCCGACGATCAAAGTCCCACCTTTGTCGCCGGTGCTTTCGAGGTCTTGGCGTCGATGTTCAAAGATGAACCAAAGATCTCGGAAGCCTTCCGCACCGGACGCGGCGTCGGCTGGCATGAGCACAGTCCTTGTCTGTTCCGCGGCACCGAACGCTTTTTCCGCGCCGGTTACGCTGCCCACCTTGTACCCGAATGGATTCCCGCTCTGGATGGCGTCAAGGCCAAGCTCGAAAAGGGCGCCACTGTCGCCGATGTCGGCTGCGGCCATGGCGCCTCCACCATTCTGATGGCCCGGGCGTTCCCAAAATCAAAGTTCGTCGGCTACGATTATCACCAACCATCCGTAGACCGCGCCAACCAATCAGCGCGAGAAGCCGGTGTTCATGAACGCTGCCGCTTCGAGGTGTCAAGTTCCAAGAGCTTTCCTGGCCGCGATTATGACCTTATTGCCTTCTTTGATTGCCTGCACGACATGGGCGACCCGGTTGGTGCGGCCCGGCATGTCCTCCAGGCACTCGCCGCCGACGGGACCTGGCTGATCGTCGAACCCTTTGCCGGCGACTCCGTTCAGGATAACCTCAACCCCGTCGGTCGGATCTTCTATGCCGCGTCCACCATGGTCTGCGTGCCCGCGTCGTTGAGTCAGGAAGTCGGCATGGCGCTCGGTGCTCAGGCGGGGGAAGCGCGCCTCCGTGAAGTTGTTACGTCCGGAGGATTCAAACGCTTCCGCCGAGCGACCGCGACGCCGTTCAACCTAGTCTTTGAAGCGCGGCCTTAGTTAGGTGCGAAGATTTCATTTTGAGCCACGGATTGAACACCGACGAAACACGGATAAATGCCGAAAGGACTCGTCTTCGCGGAGATCCATTCATTTTCTTCCGTGTTTGATCCGTGTTCAATCCGTGGCTATTTATCGGAACACGGCCGCGAAATGTTTTCGTGCTTGAAACTACCTTTCCAACGCCCTCAGTAGCCCCGCCGCCTTGTGCCAGGTTTCCTCGTATTCGCGCTCCGGATCGGAGTCCGCTACGATACCTCCGCCTACAGGAAATTGAATCCAACCTTTGCCGATCGTGAACGTGCGAATGAGGATGTTGGTGTCCATGCTGCCATCGAAGCCGATGTATCCCAGGCTCCCGCAGTAGGCGCCCCGTGCGTGCGGCTCCAATTCGGCGATAATCTCCATCGCCCGTATCTTCGGTGCACCCGTCACGGATCCTCCAGGAAACGCTGCACGCAACAGTTCCACCGCGTCGAGTCCTTCGCGCAACTTGCCCCGCACTTCAGACACCAGGTGATGCACAAATGGGTACGTCTCCAGCCCGCATACTTTCGCGACTCGAACCGATCCATACACGCACACACGTCCCAGATCGTTTCGCAACAGGTCCACGATCATCACGTTTTCCGCCCGATCTTTCGCGCTCTGCTGCAACTCTTGTTTGCGGCACTCATCTTCCGCCGATGTGTTTCCCCGCGGCCGGGTCCCCTTGATCGGCCGCGTTTCGACTTCGCGGCTGTCGGCATCCAGGCGGACGAATCGCTCCGGAGAGGAGCTGGCAATGACGAAATCACCTAGATCGAGATAGCCCCCGAACGTGGACTGGTTCCGCTCGCGAAGCCGCCAATACAGCTCCACAGCCGATTGGCGCGGCCGAGTCAGCAGCCGCTGAGCGATGTTCACCTGAAAGCAATCGCCGGCATGAACATATTCAATGGCGCACCTGACCGCATTGGGATAAGACGCTTCGTCAAAGTTGCTAAACAGACCGGCGAAGCGCGGTACTTGGTATTGCTCTCCCGCAAGCGAAGCCGCTGCCGCAGGCAATTGGACGGGAAAAGAAGGCGGCGGAAGACGTAACAGTTGCTTCACTTCGCCCAGTCGTGTTTCAGCGCGGTGTCGGCGGTTGGGTCCCTCGCGCTCCGGCAGTCCGGTCGAAATCAACCAGACCCGCTCCGAGATGTGATCGAAGGCGACGACCCAGTCATACAGCCCGACAGCGACATCAGGGACCTCGAATTCGTCAAATCGTGGTCGCGGCAAACGCTCGATGTGATGGCCAAGATCGTAACCGAAAAGCCCTGCCACTCCTCCTTGAAAGGGCGGTAAACCGGTATTCCGAGGGACGGAATACCGTCGTAGAGTTTCACTCAGCCTTATGAAGGGCTTTTCACAGCTCGTGCCACGGCTTGAGATGAACTCAAACGGATCAGCAGCGATGAACGAATACTGCCCAAGAGTTGAGCTGCGCAGCGAGCTGTCGAAGAATACGACATGAGGCAATGGCGCCAAGTGCAAAAACACGTCCCACGGCGAAGGGGCCGGCCGCAGTTCTTCAACGCAAGAGTCCATGATGTTGGTATACGACGTTAGCCCGACGCACTGTTAGCCCGACGCGCGAGCGAGGGAGAGTCGGTGCAGTGCCCTCGCTGGCGCGTCGGGCTAACAGTGCCACCCGCTGTCCACTATTCCGTAGAACCCTGAAACAACCCCAGATAGCTCGCATAGCGTGTGGCACTGAGATACTTCAGCTCGACGGCGTGCTTGACGGCGCAACGGTCCTCATGCGTGTGCGTGCAGTCGGGATAAAGACAGAGGTGCACGTACGGGCGAAACTCAGGAAAATAGCCTTCAACCTCTTCAGGAATAATGTCCCAGAGTTGAAACTGGCGCAAGCCCGGCGTATCCACCACCCAGCCGCTCATGTCGCCCATGTCGCCCATGTCGAGTTTGATGAGCTCGGCCGTCGTCGTCGTATGCTTGCCCTTCTGGTTGACATCGCTTACCTCGCGTACCCGCAGCCCCAGCTCGGGCTGAACCGCGTTGAGCAGCGACGATTTCCCCACGCCGCTCTGCCCCGAGAACACCGTCTCCCGCCCCTGCAATTGCTCGCGCAATCGGCCAATCCCGAGCCCCGTAATCGCGCTGGTGAACAGGGTCGGAATACCAAGTTGCGAGTACAAGCCAACCAAGGACTGGTAATCCGCGGTATCGACAAGGTCCGCCTTGTTAAAGCACAGAACCGGCGCGACGGCGCCCTGCTCGGCACTGGCCAGCAGACGATCGACGAGATGCCGTTTCAGCTCCGGCTCACGCAGCGAGATGACGAACACCACTTGATCGACATTGGCGACGATAACATGCTCGCGGCCGCGCGAGGCCCGCGTCAACAGGCCATGCCGTGGCTCCACACGTTCAATGACTCCTTCATCGTTCAGCGTCGGCAGAATCCAGACCTTGTCTCCCGTCGCCACGATGCTGCGCCCGTCAGTGGCCAGCGTCCGCAGCACCCGTCGCACGGTACACCGCACCTGCCGCCCGTCTTCTGTTGCGACAGTACATTGCAAGCCGTGCACGGAAAGCACGCGCCCGGGCAGGCATCGACTGGAATCGATGGCGGGCATTTTGTCCGATTGACTGCCCGTCTCTTCCGAAACAATGGTACGCCGGCGCGAAACGTCTCCCTTCGCGCGCACGCGCTCTTGCCCGACCGTATCCTTTTCATCGAAGCCGTGCTCGCTAAAATCCCGCGTCCATCCCCGCTTCCGTGGCGGTCGCGTTCGGTTCTTGCGCAGCTCGACCCGAATTTTCTTTTTCTTGCTCATCGTTGTCATCCTACCGCGTGGCTCTCGCCACCGCCAACCCTTCTGATTAAGATCGACGCCTGCTAGAATAAACCGCCATGCCCGTTGATACTCAACGCGATGAACTAACGGTCCATTTGGAACGCGCGCTTCTCATCGGAGTCGCGTCCCCAAAACGTCCTTTTAGAACGGAAGAGGCCGATCCGCTGGAAGAACTTCGCGGCTTGGCCACGACCGCTGGCGCCATCATCGTCGGCGATCTGACGCAGAAACGCGTGCATATCGATCCCGCCACCTATATCGGCAAAGGCAAGGTCGCCGAGCTTCTCGAGCAGGTCGAGGCTTCGGATGCCGATGTGGTGATCTTCGACAATGATCTCTCGGCTGGCCAGATCCGCAACCTCGAAAAGGCCCTCAACGTCAAAGTCTTGGATCGAAGCGAATTGATTCTCGACATCTTCGCCTCGCGCGCACGCTCGATGGAAGCCCGCCTTCAAGTTGAACTTGCCCAGCTCGAATACTCCCTGCCGCGCTTGCGCCGTATGTGGACCCACCTTTCGCGTTTTAGCGGCGGCATCGGCTTGCGCGGACCGGGCGAAACCCAGCTCGAAACCGATCGCCGTCTGGTCGATTCGCGCATTCGTGACTTGCGCGCCCGCCTCGCCGAAGTCCAAGCGCGCAAGGAACGTGAAGTCCGCACCCGCCGCGAAGAGCACACCGTGTCCCTGGTTGGTTACACCAATGCCGGGAAAAGTACACTCATGAACCGCCTCACCGGCGCCGGCGTCTACGTCGAGGATAAGCTCTTCTCGACCTTGGACACGCGAACCCGCCAATGGCGCTTGAAAGACTGGGGACGTGTCCTGCTCAGCGATACGGTCGGCTTCATTCGCGATTTGCCGCATCACCTGGTCGCCTCTTTCAAGGCTACACTCGAAGAGACTCGCCAGGCCCGACTGCTCTTACACGTCGTCGATGCCGCCAATCCCGTAGCCGAGGATCAAGTCCTCGCCGTCAACCGTGTGTTAGAAGAGATCGGCTGCAAAGCCAAGCCGACCCTTCTCGTGCTCAACAAGATCGACCGCGTCAAGGACCGCTCCTATCTTGATGTGCTCAAGAAGCACCACCCGCATTCAGTCTGTATCAGTGCTGCCAAGGGCAAAGGCATCGCCGAGTTGGAAGACGCCGTCATCGAGCAGCTCAGCGAGGATTTCGCCGAGGCCGAGATTGAAACGAGCGCCGCCAACGGCAAGCTCCTCTCGTACCTCGGAGCGCACGCCGAGATTCATCACCAGGATTTCGACGATAACCGCGTCCGTATCCGTTGCCACCTGCCGCGCCACCTGATCCACCATCTTGAAGGTGACGATGTGAATGTCCGTATCTTGAGCGATGGCCCGGTTAGCGGCGCTTCGCAGAAACCCCCGAAAAAACCCGACACGACTCGCT
>Ga0207150_1027_pt1 | contig 40616 bp, 32 predicted proteins | sample Alteio_BWMinHeat_32_FD_153526 | JGI IMG/M metagenome (GOLD analysis project Ga0207150, IMG submission 153526) | Enriched cells from forest soil in Barre Woods Harvard Forest LTER site, Petersham, Massachusetts, United States -... | ecosystem: Environmental > Terrestrial > Soil > Temperate forest >...
TTGGACCTGCTAAACTAGGTTCAATGGAATTGAGATCGAGTGTAACGACATCAGTAAAAACAGGGGCTGGTTTAGAATCATCGCGCCATAAACCTTGTGTTTTGGCATAAGCTTCAACGAGTGCAATCTGTGATTCATCGCGTCCGGTTAAATGTAAATAATCGAGCGTGGCTTGATCGATCGGAAAAAATCCGCAAGTTGCGCCATATTCAGGTGCCATGTTGGCAACTGTTGCACGATCTGCGAGTGATAAATCATTTAAACCTTCACCAAAATATTCAACAAATTTTCCGACGACACCTTTTTTGCGAAGAAGCTGTGTAATAGTTAACACCAAATCCGTTGCTGTCACGCCTTCTTTTAAACGACCGGTTAATTTTACACCGATGACTTCAGGAATGAGCATTGAAACAGGCTGACCTAACATGGCAGCTTCTGCTTCAATACCGCCCACGCCCCAACCTAAAACACCTAAGCCATTGACCATCGTAGTATGACTATCTGTACCAACAAGCGTATCAGGGCAGGCGATTTTTTTGCCGTCAATTGTTTCAGTCCAAACGGTTTTTGCTAGAAATTCTAAGTTGACTTGATGACAAATCCCGGTGTCAGGTGGCACAACACGGAAATTATCAAAAGCTTCTTGACCCCAACGTAAGAAGCGATACCGTTCTTGATTACGTTCCATTTCAAGATGGGCATTTTTTAAATATGCAGTTTGTGTGCTGGCTTCATCCACCTGTACGGAATGATCAATGACTAAATCGACAGGCGAAAGTGGATTAATTTTTTCAGGATCACCGCCTAATTTTTCCAATGCATCACGCATCGCGGCAAGATCGACGACAGCAGGCACACCGGTAAAATCTTGCATGAGAACACGTGCAGGACGCCAAGCGATTTCCCGGTCGGATTTTTTATGTTTGAGCCAATCGGTCATGGCGCGAATGTCTTCTTGAGTGACTTGTTTGCCGTCTTCATTGCGCAATAAATTTTCGAGGAGGATTTTTAATGTAACGGGCAGGTGATCGATTTGACTCAGGCCTGACTGTTTTGCGGCATCAAGGCTATAGTATTCATAATCCGTGCCCTTGACAGAAAGGGTGCGGCGGGTTTTGAAAGAATCAAGTGAAGACACAGTAAATTCTCCCGAGTAATTGCTGCTGTGAATAATGTTGCGTATTATACGCAAAATTAAATGATTTAGAATTTATTTTATGTCGCAATTAAAGATTATTAAATCTGAATTACTCGATTTGCAAAATCGCATTTGTCAGTTTATTGAACAAGAAGAGGGTTCACGATTTCGAGAAGACCCCTGGTCACATAAAGAAGGTGGCGGTGGGTTGACGCGTGTTTTATCCGACGGGAATGTCATTGAAAAAGCCGGGGTGAATTTTTCACATGTGATGGGACGCTCACTTGCCCCTGCTGCAACTGCTAGACATCCTGAGCTTGCCAATTGTCCTTTTGAAGCGATGGGCGTTTCTGTCGTAATTCATCCACGCAATCCTTATGTACCAACAACACATGCGAATGTTCGGTTCATTCAAGTCGAAAAAAAAGAGGGCGGTTTTCGTCAATGGTTTGGTGGTGGTTTTGATTTAACACCGTATTTTGGTTTTCAAGAAGACTGTGTCGCATGGCATCAAACCGCAAAAAAATTATGTGAACCGTACGGTGCAGATATTTATCCTAAATTTAAAAAATGGTGTGATGATTATTTTTATTTAAAACATCGTAACGAACCGCGTGGTATCGGCGGGATTTTTTTTGATGATCTCATCGAATGGGGATTTGAAAAATGTTTTCAATTTATGTGTGATGTGGGGAATGCTTTTATTGCTGCCTATCATCCAATTTTAACTACACGTAAGAATATGCCGTATGGTGATCGTGAAAAACAATTTCAATTATATCGTCGAGGACGTTACGTAGAGTTTAATTTGTTGTATGATCGCGGCACATTATTTGGATTGCAATCCCAGGGTAGAGTCGAATCGATTTTAATGTCATTGCCACCTTGTGTCACTTGGCAATATGATTGGCATCCAGACGAGCAAAAAATATTACTCGACAATTTTTTACAAATTCGTGATTGGGTTTAATAAAAAGGATATTGACATGAAAAAAACAAAATTATTATGTACAGCGTTAAGTATTTTCACACTTTCCGCAAGTATGAATGCGTTTGCTGGAAATCGAACAGGTGCTTTTTATGTGACATTAGGTGATAGCTATATCCATTTTGATTCAAAGCGTCATTTAAATAACACAGGCGCGCCGCTTATTCGATTAGGCTATGACTTCAATGATCGTTGGGCTGCTCAATTGGGTCTCACTGTTATCAACACAACTAAAAGCAATCAATCAGGTGATAATTCTGTTCATGGATTTATTTATGCGATCGATGGTGTTTATCGCATGATGCCACATGGTCGTTTAGAACCTTATGCGTTTGCTGGTTTAGGCGTTATCGGTTTAAAACCAAGCGGTATTGATCCGATCAATCAAGCGCATGCTGAAGTAGGCATCGGCGCGCAATATTTTATTGCTGATTCGATTGCGCTGGGTGCTGATGCAAAAGATCTTTATACATTTTCAGGCGGAAAAAATGATGTTCAGCTGAGTGCAAACATCAGTTTTTTATTTGGTGGAAATGCTGCGCTAGATGAAGCAAAAGCTGCTGAAGGGGTTTGGAAAAAATAATTTTAAAACTGCTTCACCTCTTCCCTTGTTGGCTAGGGTATGCACACATTTCTAATTTCATGAAATTTGACCGTAAGCGTCTTCCCCCTCCGGGGGAAGATGGCCGATAGGCCAGATGGGGGAGTATAAAATATATAAAAAATCATGTTTTCAACACACCAATTACACAAAATGCTAATTTAAAAATCAAAGTAGAAAAAGAAAAATTGAGAAATTGCTTGTATTTGATCCCCTCATCCTAACCTTCTCCCGAAGGGAGAAGGGACCCTTCGGTTGAATTTCTTAAAATTAGAAATGTGTGCATATCCTAGCCCTTGTTGGAGAGAGCCTGCCCCGCACTTGTTGCGGCGGGTGAGGGGTGGTGTTATTTAATAAACATCGTACACGCTTGTCCATCATAATTAAGGATAGCCATAGTATCTTTGTTTAATTGAATTTCTTTTTTACTGTGATAAGAGCAGGGCACATCTGTTCCGAAAAGTCCGTTCACTCGAACACCGAATTCGTAAGTGCCAGCAGGCATATTCGAAGCCAAATAAGATTTTCCAGCACCGCCATGATTTTTGCCATTCACAGTAAAACCTAAAGCAGAGACTTCTTTTGAAGAAGATTTTACGTTTATTTGGATAGCATGACTGGTTGAGACAAATGTAAATATAAATAAAAAGAAAAATATTTTTAAATGTCGCATTTTCTCTTCCATGAAAAATTAAAAAAATTTATTCCCGTGTATCTCTTTTTACAAAATCTCTTTCAGTCGGACCAATGTAAAGTTGACGTGGACGGCAGAGTCGATAAGGATTGCCAATCATTTCATTCCAATGTGCAACCCAACCAATGGTGCGGGCAAGTGCAAAAATAACCGTGAACATGTTCGTCGGAATACCAATTGCACTGAGTGTGATGCCAGAATAAAAATCAACATTGGGATATAATTTTCGATCAATAAAATAAGGATCTTCGAGCGCGATTTTTTCAAGTGCAAGTGCAATTTTGAAAAAAGGATCATCGTGTAATCCGACGGCATTGAGGACTTCATAACACGTTTCACGCATGACAATGGCGCGTGGATCGTAATTTTTGTAGACGCGATGACCAAATCCCATCAATCGGAAAGGATCATTCGGATCTTTCGCGCGTGCAATGTATTCGGGAATCCGAGAAATATCGCCAATTTCATGCAGCATGTTGAGTGCGGCTTCATTCGCACCACCATGAGCTGGTCCCCATAATGCACCAATTCCCGCTGAAATACAGGCAAATGGATTAGCACCCGTTGAGCCTGCGAGCCTCACGGTTGAAGTTGAAGCATTTTGTTCGTGATCAGCATGTAAAATTAAAATACGATCCAGTGCGCGAACAAGAACAGGGTCTGGTTTTGTTTCTTCGCAAGGCGTTGAAAACATCATGTGCAAAAAATTTTCTGCGTAGGACATTTTATTTTGCGGCGGCATGAACGGTTGGCCGATGGAATATTTGTAACACATCGCAGCAATCGTCGCCATTTTTGCAATAAGACGAAATGCAGAGATGGTTCGATGCTCAGGATTTTTGATGTCAAGCGTATCATGATAAAACGCGGACAATGCGCCGACGACACCCACCATGACAGCCATCGGGTGTGCATCACGACGAAATCCATTAAAAAAATTGCGCATTTGTTCATGAACCATCGTGTGATGGTTAATGTGATCACAAAAAACAGTGTATTGCTCTTCGGTAGGTAATTCACCATTCAATAACAAATAGCAAACTTCAAGAAACTCAGATTGCGTTGCTAATTGATCAATGGGATATCCGCGGTAAAGTAGGATGCCTTTGTCACCATCGATATAGGTAATGGCTGATTCGCAAGAAGCGGTGGACATAAAGCCAGGGTCATAAGTGAAGTAACCGCTTTTGTATAAAGAACTGACATCAATCACATCGGGACCCAGCGTGCCAGAGAGGATATCCAGTTCGACTTCAATATTCCCTGCAGAAAGTTCCGCCTTTTTAGTTGTCATTGTTGTCATCGTCATCCAATCCATTTAATCAGCTCCCAACTATAAGAACTCATCGAGGTGTTGTCAAATCGCTCTCTCTTGATTGATTTGCCTTCTGACGATAGTTATACTTGAAGGGTTTTTTGAGGCATTTTTGTGCCAAGATTATTTTAGGGGAAGAACTTGATTTCTAACAAACAGCGACCCAAAAATCTCGACCTTTTTACCATGCATTTTCCGATCACGGCGATTGCCTCGATCTTACACCGCATATCAGGGATTATCCTTTTCCTGCTGATTCCTTTTCTCCTTTGGATGTTGCAAAGCTCGCTTTCTTCTGAGCAAGGGTTTGATGACCTGTCTCAGTTTTTGTCGGGTTTTTGGATTAAATCATTTCTATGGCTATGTTTCGCTGCCTTTATTTATCATGCGCTAGCAGGTGTGCGGCATTTATTCATGGACATCGGCATCGGCGAAGAAATACGTGGCAGTAAAATTGCAATCGGTATCGTGGTCGTACTAACAGCGATTCTCCTTATTTTAGTAGGTGTATGGTTATGGTGACTGTATCGCAACGTGGTTATATGGATTGGTTGATTCAGCGCTTTTCCGCTGTTTACATGTTTTTATGTGTTGTTGCACTGGCGGTTTTTTTCATCAAACACCCTGATCTGAATTATTTTGAATGGCAAAATCTTTTCTCAAGCCTTTCGACAAAAGTAATTGCTGCAGTGTTTGTGCTTTCACTGCTCATGCATACCTGGATCGGGATTTGGACTGTCATCACGGATTACGTAAAAATAGGACTGCTTCGTCTTATACTCAATGTATTTATTCTTTTTGCGCTTGTCGGTTTTTTCTTTGCAGCGTTGCTCATTCTCTGGAGTGTTTAAAATGAATTTTGCTACACGAACATTTGATGCTGTCATCGTTGGTGGCGGCGGTGCTGGGTTGCGTGCTTCGATTGAGTTGGCGCAATCAGGCTTAAACGTTGCGGTGATTTCAAAAGTTTTTCCGACGCGCTCACACACCGTCTCTGCGCAAGGCGGGATTAATGCAGCATTAGGCAATACAGATGGTGATGATGATTGGCGTTGGCACATGTACGATACGGTCGTTGGCTCTGATTTTTTAGGCGATCAAGAAGCCATCGAATACATGTGTAAACATGCGCCCGAAACAATTTATGAACTCGAACACATGGGTTTGCCTTTTTCTCGTAACGACGATGGGAAAATTTATCAACGCGCATTTGGTGGCGCGACACGTCATTATGGCGCAGAACAAGCACGTCGTACGTGTTGTGCAGCGGATCGTACCGGTCATGCGATGCTACACACGCTCTATCAACGCAATTTAAAAGCGCAAACACAATTTTATAATGAATGGTTTGCGATTGATCTTGTTTGTGTGAATGATCGTGTTGCGGGCGTCATGGCAATGAGTATTGAAACGGGAGAAGTTGTTTTTTTCAAATCACGCACAACCGTTTTAGCAACCGGTGGTGCTGGTCGTATTTTTCAATCCACAACAAATGCTCATATTAATACGGGCGATGGCTTTGGAATGGCATTACGCGCTGGAATTCCTTTGCAAGATATGGAATTTTGGCAATTTCACCCGACAGGCATCTATGGAGCAGGTATCTTGGTGACTGAAGGTTCACGTGGCGAAGGCGGTTATCTCATCAATTGCAACGGCGAACGTTTCATGGAACGATATGCGCCGCATTTAAAAGATTTAGCATGCCGTGATATTGTTTCACGTTCAGCATTAATTGAAATTCGTGAAGGTCGTGGGTGTGGACCCAAAGGCGAATACGTTTTATTAAAACTGGATCATCTTGGCGAAGAGATTATTAATTCGCGCTTACCGGGTATTCGAGATTTAGCAATGACTTTCGCGGGCGTTGATCCAGTCAAAGATCCTATTCCTGTCGTTCCAACTTGCCATTATATTATGGGCGGCATTCCTACCAATGTTCATGGTCAAGTGCTTACAGTTAAAAATGGAAAAGATGAAGTAGTTGAAGGACTTTATGCAGCGGGTGAATGCGCCTGTGTATCAGTGCATGGTGCAAATCGTTTAGGGGCTAACTCATTGCTTGATCTCGTTGTCTTTGGTCGTGCTGCTGGCATGCATATTGAAGATAGTGTTCGAAAAGGGTTGGATTTTTGTGAGCCTGCTCAAACCGATATTGATCGCGCACTGTCCCGACTCAATCGTTGGAATAATAATCACGCGGGTGAAAGCGTAGACACCATTCGTTCAGCACTTCAAAAAGTCATGCAAGATGATTTTGGTGTATTTCGCACAGCAGATAATATGCAGCAAGGATTTAAAAAATTAGAAGACTTACGTCAACGATTACAACATGCGGCTATTCAAGATAAAAGCCAACATTTTAATACCAGTCGTATTGAAGCGCTTGAGCTCGATAATTTGATGGAAACTGCATTAGTGAGTGCATGGTTAGCCAATGAACGTACCGAAAGTCGTGGTGCACATGCACGTTTTGATTATCCTGACCGTGATGATAAAAATTGGTTGAAACATTTAGTGTGTTTTTCTGATGGTCGCATTGATTCTCGTCCGATTAACATGAAACCGCTCGAGGTTCCGCCGATCGAACTTCGTTTGCGTGATTAAGGGGAGATAAACAAATGCAATTTTCAATTTATCGTTATAATCCAGAAAAAGATAACCAACCTTACATGCAAACGTTCGAGTTGGATATTGCAGAGCACAATTGCAATATGTTGTTAGATGCGTTGCTCGCCATCAAAAATACGATGGATGACACTTTGACTTTGCGTCGTTCTTGTCGTGAAGGTGTTTGTGGTTCTGATGGTGTCAATATCAACGGCAAAAATGGCTTAGCGTGCACAACACATCTTTCACAATTGAAAGAGCCTGTCGTCGTGCGACCTTTGCCAGGATTGCCAGTCGTTCGTGATCTCGTCGTTGACATGACCCAGTTTTATCAACAATTTGAAAAAGTCGAACCTTGGTTGCAAAATCAGGATCCTGCACCTAACAAAGAACGCTTACAATCGCCTGAAGAGCGTGCAAAATTAGATGGTTTGTATGAATGTATTTTGTGTGCGTGTTGCTCCACATCCTGCCCATCATTTTGGTGGAATCCTGATAAATTTATTGGCCCCGCTGGTTTGCTGCAAGCGTATCGTTTTTTAGTCGATAGCCGTGATACAGAAAAAACAAAACGTCTTGATCGTTTAAAAGATCCATTTAGCGTTTTTCGTTGTCGCGGTATTATGAATTGCGTCACCGTTTGTCCAAAAGGGCTTAATCCAACCAAAGCGATTGGGCATATCAAACAAATGATGGTTGAAGAATAATGGGTAACTTCTCGTGAAAACAACTCAACGCTCCATGCAAGAACAATGGCAAGATTCGTGGCTTTCTTCGAGCGCGAATGATTCATGGTTAGAATCACTCTATGAAACGTGGCTCAATAATCCAGCCGATGTTTTGCCAGAATGGCAAACTTTTTTTGAAAAAAATGCGTCGTCTTCGGATATTTTGCACGAAAAAGCACGTGAATATTTTATCGAAGCAGCTAAACATCCAATTAAAATTGCAACGAACAGCGGCGACATCCAACATTTACGTCAACAAGAAAAATTAGTAGATCTCATTACAGCGTATCGTAGTTTTGGTCATTTACAAGCTGACATCGATCCACTTGGATTATTTCAACATCCTTATCATCCAGCACTAGAATTAGCTTGGCACGGTTTTAGCACTGCAGATTTACAAACAACATTTGATGCAACACTTTTTCCGGGTGTTAAAAAATCTACTGCCACATTGAATGAAATTGTCACGGCATTGCGCGATATTTATTGCGGCAAAATTGGCATTGAATATATGCATATTGCTAATCAAGCCGAAGTGGAATGGATTCAGCAACGCATGGAGCAAGAATGGCGTGGATATGTGCCGACTCACGAAGAACGTCTTCGCATTTTAGATCATCTCGTGATGGCGGATGGTTTAGAAAAATATATTGGTGCGAAATATGTCGGTCAAAAACGTTTTTCACTCGAAGGTGGTGATAGTTTAATTCCATTGCTCGACACTATCATTCGTCGCGGCACAGAAAATGGGGCGAAAGAAATTGTCATTGGCATGGCGCATCGTGGTCGCTTAAATGTTTTAGTGAATGTGTTAGGTAAAGAACCCACTGAAATTTTTGCAGGATTTGAAGGAAAACATACAGCCACGAATTATTCAGGTGACGTCAAATATCACATGGGTTTTTCTTCCGATTTAAAAACGCCTTATGGTCCTGTTCATTTAACGCTTGCCTTTAATCCATCACATCTTGAAATTGTTTCGCCTGTGGTTCAAGGTTCTGTGCGCTCAAGACAACGCCGTCGTAAAGATACAGAACATCGTTTAGTTGTGCCCATTCAAATTCACGGCGATGCTGCATTTGCAGGGCAAGGCGTGGTGAGTGAAACATTTAGCTTATCGCAAACACGTTGGTTTTTAGTGGGTGGCTCGATTCATATTGTCATCAATAATCAAGTTGGTTTTACAACCAGCAATCCTAAAGACGCGCGTTCGAGTTTATATTGTACTGATATTGCAAAAATGGTGGATGCCCCCGTCATTCATGTGAATGCTGATTCGCCTGAAGCCGTTTTTTTTGCGGCAAAATTAGCAATGGATTATCGTAATCGTTTCAGAAAAGATATCGTTATTGATCTCGTATGTTATCGTCGTCACGGACACAATGAAGCAGATGAACCGTCAGCGACGCAGCCGATGATGTATAAAGTCATCCGCTCATTACCTGTTTTATACACTGTTTATGCTGCGCGTCTTGTCGCTGAAAATATTATTCCTCAAGGTGCCGCAGACACTTTAATCAAACAGTATCGCGATCGACTAGACGCTGGAAAATGTGTGGTGGATGATAAAATCAATAATGATACCAATTATGAATTTAGTGCATCTTGGGATAAATTTCTTGGAACTGAATGGACTACGCCCGCAAAAACCAGTGTCCCGAAAAAAAGATTAAAAGAGTTAGGGGAAAAACTCGAACAATTACCTGACGGATTTGTATTGCAAATGCAAGTGCAAAAAACAATGGACGCACGTGAAAAAATGACGCAAGGCGAAATGCCTTTAAATTGGGGATATTGCGAAATAATGGCATACGCGACATTACTCACAGAAAATTATCCCATTCGCTTATGCGGTCAAGATGCGTGTCGTGGGACATTTGCGCATCGTCATGCTGTTTTACATGATCAAAATACAGGTCAACATTACATTCCACTCGGTCATATTTCATCTGATCAAGCACAAATTAATTTAATTGATTCTCTGCTCTCAGAAGAAGCCGTATTAGCATTCGAATATGGTTATGCCAGCGCTGAGCCCAATTTCCTCACCATTTGGGAAGCGCAATTTGGTGATTTTGCAAATGGTGCGCAAGTTGTCATTGATCAATTTATCAGTTCTGGCGAACAAAAATGGAATCGTCTCTGTGGATTAGTCATGTTTTTGCCGCATGGTTATGAAGGGCAGGGGCCTGAGCATTCTTCTGCGCGTTTAGAGCGTTATTTACAACTCTGTGCGCAAAATAATATGCAAGTCTGCGTACCTTCAACCCCCGCACAAATTTTTCATTTATTGCGTCGACAAATGATTCGTCCATGGCGCAAACCGTTAATTGTGATGACACCCAAAAGTTTATTGCGTCATCCAAAAGCGGTTTCATCGCTCGATGATTTATCTGAAGGACAATTTGAATTAGTGTTGGATGACGCAGCCAAACCAAAAAACATTGAACGTGTTATTTTGTGCTGCGGAAAAGTTTATTATGAACTGCTTGAAAAACGTGAAAAAGAAAAATTAGACAATGTGGCACTCATTCGCATTGAACAACTCTATCCTTTCCCAGAAGAAGCAATAAAAAAAGTTTTATCACATTACAAACATGTTAAAAAATTTATTTGGTGTCAGGAAGAACCTCAAAATCAAGGGGCTTGGTTTGTGATACAGCAATGGTTGCCGGTTTGTTTGGCGAGTGGCCAAACATTAACATATGCAGGACGCTCAGCATCAGCCTCTCCAGCAGCGGGATATTTGCCTGTTCATTTAGCTGAACAAGCTGCATTAGTGATTGATGCATTGGGTTTAAAAAGTAAAGAGTAAACTTAATTAAATTTTATTTTGTAAGGAATTTTCCATGACGATCGAAGTAAAAGTTCCCATGTTGCCTGAATCAGTTTCTGACGCGACTATTTCTGCTTGGCATAAAAAAGCAGGGGATTCAGTCACTCGCGATGAAAATTTAGTCGATCTTGAAACTGATAAAGTAATGCTTGAAGTTCCCTCACCTGTGGATGGGATTCTTAAAGAAATTAAAATGCAAAATGGTTCGAATGTAAAAGCGAATCAAGTGATCGCCGTGATTGAACAAGGTGCGACAGCAGCACCTACAAAATCTGAAAAAAAATCTGAACAAGCTACATCTGAACACACGACTAAACCTTCTGGTAATGGTCATTTGGCTGCAGCAAGTCCTTCTGTGCGTCGCGCAGCGTCTGAGCATGATGTTGATCTTTCAACAGTCAAGGGAACAGGTAAAGGCGGACGGATTACCAAAGAAAATGTCATGGGTTCTGTCGAGCCAAAGCAAGAAATTGGCCCTCAACCCACATTCGGTGAACGCGAAGAAAAACGCGTTCCAATGACGCGTATTCGCGCACGTATTGCCGAACGTTTATTAGAAGTGACACAAACTACCGCGATGTTGACGACTTTTAATGAAGTGAATTTGCAACATGTGATTGATTTACGTCAGCGTTACAAAGATAAATTTGAAAAACAACATAATACGCGTCTGGGTTTTATGTCATTTTTTGTGAAAGCCGCTGTTGAGGCATTGAAACGCTCTCCGACGGTGAATGCTTCTATTGATGGCAATGATATTGTTTATCACGGGTATTATGATATCGGTGTTGCTGTTTCAACCGATCGCGGATTAGTTGTGCCTGTGTTGCGTGATGCTGACCAATTAAGCATGGCTGAGATTGAAATTAAAATTGCAGAATTTGCTGCAAAAGCGCGTGCTGGTAAATTAACGCTGGAAGAAATGCAAGGTGGCACGTTCACGATCACCAATGGCGGTGTGTTTGGTTCATTGCTAGCAACACCGATTTTGAACTCTCCACAAAGTGCTATCCTCGGCATGCATAAAATCCAAGAGCGTCCTGTTGTTGAAAATGGTCAAATTGTCATTCGTCCGATGATGTATCTTGCACTTTCCTACGATCATCGTATCATTGACGGCCGTGAATCAGTGACATTTTTAGTGTCAATCAAGGATTACCTGGAAGATCCTGCGCGATTGTTGTTGGGTGTTTAGCTTCTATTTTGTCATTCCCGCGAAAGCGGGAATCCATCATGATCGAAATAAATGGATCCCCGCTTTCGCGGGGATGACAGAATGTGTGAGCAGTTACTTATTTTTTACGTAAGAATTTTTATTTGCAGGAAAAAATTATGAACTTACATGAATATCAAGCCAAACAATTATTGGCGAAATATGGTTTGCCTATTTCAAAAAGCGAAGTGGTTGCGAGTGTCGATGAAGCTATTCATGCGGCCAATTTACTTGGCGGTAAACGTTGGGTTGTCAAAGCGCAAGTCCATGCAGGCGGACGTGGTAAAGCAGGTGGTGTGAAATTAGTTTCATCAAAAGATGAAGTCGCAGAAGTTGCAAAAAATTTATTAGGCAAAAATTTAGTAACCTATCAAACAACAGCAGCTGGTCAACCGGTTCATCAATTATTGATCGAAACGCCGTGCGACATCGCTAAAGAACTTTATTTAGGCGCTGTGATTGATCGTTCTAAACAGCGTATTGTTTTTATGGCGTCAACAGAAGGTGGTGTTGAAATCGAAAAAATTGCGCACGATCATCCTGAAAAAATTCTGACCGCTGTGGTTGATCCATTAGTGGGCGTTCAACCGTATCAAGCACGTGAATTGGCATTCGCATTAGGATTATCCGGTCAACAGATCAAACAATTCACGCAATTACTCACCACATTAGGTCGTATGTTTGGAGAATGCGATTTTAGTTTGCTGGAAATTAATCCTTTAGTTATTACGACGGAAGGTAATTTATTGTGTCTCGATTGCAAATTAAATATTGATGACAATGCGCTGTATCGCCAATCTGAATTACGCGGTATGCGTGATATTTCGCAAGAAGATGAACGTGAAAATCGCGCACGCGATTGGGAACTAAATTATATTGCACTCGAAGGTAACATTGGTTGCATGGTGAATGGCGCAGGGCTTGCGATGGCCACAATGGACATCGTCAAATTGCATGGTGGAAATCCGGCTAACTTTTTAGATGTGGGCGGTGGTGCTACAAAAGAACGTGTCACTGAAGCGTTTAAAATTATTTTATCCGATAAAAATGTCAAAGCGATTTTAGTGAATATTTTTGGCGGCATTGTGCGATGTGATTTAATTGCTGAAGGTATCATTGGTGCTGTTGCTGAAGTAAAAACTAATTTACCCGTCGTCGTTCGTCTTGAGGGAAATAATGCTGAACTTGGCGCGCAAAAATTAGCAGCGAGTGGTTTAAATATTATTCCAGCACAAAGTTTCACAGATGCTGCCATTAAAGTCGTAGAAGCAGCGAAAGCGTAGAGAGGTATTATGAGTATTTTAATTAACAAAAACACCCGTGTAATCTGCCAAGGTTTTACGGGAAAACAGGGTACATTTCACTCTGAGCAAGCCATTGCTTATGGTACGAAAATGGTCGGTGGTGTGACGCCTGAAAAAGGTGGACAAAAACATTTAAATTTACCTGTATTTAATACTGTGCACGATGCGTATAGAGAAACAAAAGCAGATGCTTCTGTCATTTATGTGCCAGCACCATTCTGTAAAGATTCGATTATTGAAGCGGTCGATGCTGGGATTAAATTAATTATTTGTATCACCGAAGGCATTCCAGTGCTGGATATGCTGCAAGTGAAAGCGTATTTAGCGAATCATCCCGATGTTCGTTTGATTGGACCGAACTGTCCCGGTGTGATCACCCCAGGCGAATGTAAAATTGGTATTATGCCAGGCCACATTCATAAACCCGGTAAAGTCGGAATTGTCTCTCGTTCAGGCACATTAACTTATGAAGCAGTTCATCAGACGACTGAATTAGGTTTGGGCCAAAGTACTTGTGTGGGTATCGGTGGTGATCCTATTGCGGGAACAAACTTTATTGATGTGCTCGCACTTTTTGAAAAAGATCCACAAACTGAAATTATTGTGATGGTGGGTGAAATTGGTGGCACAGCGGAAGATGAAGCAGCTGCTTATATCAAAAAACATGTGCATAAACCTGTTGTTTCATACATTGCAGGTGTTACCGCGCCAGAAGGTAAACGTATGGGACATGCAGGTGCCATTATTGCGGGTGGAAAAGGCACTGCAGCTGAGAAATTTGCTGTGCTTGAAGCGGCAGGCGTTCATACAGTTCGTTCACCGGCTGAAATTGGTCGTACAGTTGCGAAAGTATTGGAATCTGTGAGGGCTTAAAGTGCTTGATCCAAAACTCATACGTAATGAATTAGATTCTGTTGCAAAACAACTCCAACGTCGAGGGATGGCGTTGGATGTTGTGCGTTTGCAACAACTCGAAAATCAACGCCGTGAGTTGCAAGACAAAATGCAGGCATTGCAGAATCAACGTAATCAACACGCTAAAAAAGTAGGGCAAGCCAAAGCACAAGGTGGTGATGTTCAGACTTTGCTGCTTGAAGTGAAAGAATTAGGCGACACGTTATCTGAAACTGAAAATCAATTTAATTTGGTGCAATCAGAATTGAACCAAATGCTTGCGCTGATTCCCAATATTCCACACGAATCTGTTCCTGTTGGTAAAGATGAAACAGAAAATAAAGTCCTCCGCACGTGGGGAGACGTAAAAAACTTTAATTTCACACCCAAAGATCACGTAGATTTGGGCGCAAAACTAGGGATGGATTTTGAGCTCGCCGCAAAATTATCCGGTGCGCGATTTGTTGTGCTGCGTGGAAAACTCGCAAAATTACAACGTGCGTTAGCGCGTTTCATGTTGGATTTACACATTGAGCAACATGGGTATCAAGAAATATCTGTTCCTTTTCTCGTAAATGCCAACACATTATTTGGCACGGGTCAATTACCTAAAATGCGCGAAGATATTTTTGCGATCAATCCCGAAGACAGTTATTTTCTTATTCCTACGTCTGAAGTGTGTTTAGCAAATCTTGTTGCCGACACCATCATTGAAGTCAATCAATTGCCATTAAAATTCGTTTCTCATTCACATTGTTTTCGAAGTGAAGCGGGATCCTATGGAAAAGATACGCGCGGCATGATTCGTCAACATCAGTTTGAAAAAGTAGAGCTCGTGCAAATTGTGGAACCAGAAAAATCATACGATGCGCTGGAAGAATTAACCAAACATGCAGAAATGGTTTTGCAAAAATTAGAATTACCGTATCGAGTTGTTGCCTTATGCACAGGTGATTTAGGTTTTGCTGCAGCAAAAACTTACGATCTTGAAGTTTGGTTGCCGAGTCAAAACTGTTATCGTGAAATTTCATCTTGTAGTAATACAGAAGCCTTTCAAGCGCGACGCATGAAAGCACGTTTCCGTCACCCTGTTACAGGTAAACCAGAGCTTGTTCACACGTTAAATGGCTCAGGTCTCGCTGTAGGTCGCACATTAGTAGCGATTCTGGAAAATTATCAAGATGCAGAAGGGCGAATTCACATTCCAAAAGCGCTGCAACCTTATATGAATTGTGATGTGATGTCTTTATAAAATAAGTTATACAATTTGTTTTGACTGTTCTTTAGAAAGCAAATTCGTTAACTCATTTTCTTTTAATGGTTTACTAAAATAATATCCTTGAATTTGACTGCCCTGATGCGATTTCATAAATTGAATTTGGTCTTCTTTTTCAACACCTTCGGCAAGTATTGTGATGCCATATTGTTTTGCAATTGTCATGATGGCTTCAACAATGGAATTGTCTCGTCCATTTTTTCCGACGCCATCAATAAAACTTTTATCAATTTTAATTTTATCAAATGAAAAATATTTAAGATAACTTAAGCTTGAATAGCCTGTTCCAAAATCATCAATAGCTAGATTGATACCGATCTCTTTAATTTCCATCATTTTTTTAATGGATTCAGAAATGTTATTTAAAATGATTTGTTCAGTTATCTCTAACTCAAGATATTTTGGATTTAATGCGGTGTCAGACAAAATAGATATTAGCATATCCACAAAATGATCTTGCTGAAATTGCCTTGGTGAAATGTTGACTGAAACTTTCAAGTCATTGTATCCCATTTGATGCCATAATTTAATTTTTTCACAAGCAGATCTCAAAACCCATTCACCAATACTGACAATGAGACCAGCTTCTTCAGCGATCGGTACAAATAATTTTGGTGAAATTTCACCTAACGTTGGATGTTGCCAACGTAGTAAGGCTTCAACGCCAATAATTTTTCCACTATCTAATTCAAGCAGTGGTTGATAATCTAATCGAAATTGATTTCTTTCGATCGCCATGCGTAATGCGGTTGTTAATTCTAAACGTTGTAGCATAAGCTCGTTAAATTCCTGCGTGTAAAATTGAAATTTATTACGTCCTTCTCCTTTAGCATGATAGAGCGCTGCATCTGCATTTTTTAATAACGTTTCAAGATCTTCACCATCTTGAGGATAAACGCTGATGCCCATGCTGCTTGTTACGATTAATTCGTGGCTTGCAACTTCAAAGGGTGCTGAAATCGCGGTGAGAATTTTTTTAGCTTGTTCTGCAATGCTTTCTTTTGTTGTGTATGAAGTAATTACAACAACAAATTCATCGCCACCAAGTCGTGTAACAGTATCATTTGCATTGACACAAGCGCTGACTCTTTTTGCAACTAATTGTAATAATAAATCACCTGTATTATGTCCGAGACTGTCATTGATGTGTTTGAAATTATCTAAATCAAATAATAAAATGCCAACGGGTAAATCAAGGTTTTTTGCTTGAAATACGGCTTGTTTAACGCGATCAGCCAATAATATTCGATTAGGAAGTGCAGTTAAAGTATCATGAGTCGCTTGATGTAATAAATCATGCGTCAATTTTTCAAGCTCTGTTATATCACGAAAACTACAAACGGATCCTACAATTTTGTCATGCAGATATTGCGGACAAATATACAGTTCAAGAATTTTTCCTGATTTTAATTTCCATTTTTTTGCATTTTCTGGGTTTTGCTGGTGAATCGCATCGGTCATCACTTTTATAAAAAACGCAGAATCTTCAACTTGGATAGATAATTGTTTCAAAAATTCATCTGATCCAATTTTATTAATAGTTTCTCTAGAAACATTCCAAAGATTCTGAAAAATTTTGTTGCACATCACAACTTTACCTTGTTGATCAAGAACAATAATTCCTTCTTGTGTTGATTCTAGTGTTGCCTGTGTGAGTGATAATGAATGTTCTAGGTTATGTGTAAGTTCTTTTAAATTTTCAATTTGCTCTCTCACTTTTTTTTTCAAACTCCATTTTTTTGTCAGCGTGCTAGCGAGTTGACGGATTTCAATGACGTCAAATGGCTTTTTTAAAATTAAAACATTATCAGATGCTTTAATTTTTTTGCTCATATCTTCCCATGAATAATCAGAATAGGCAGAGCAGATAACAATCTCAATATCTGGATCTACTTCAAATATTTTTTGGATCGTTTCTATTCCGTCCCAACCTGGTGGCATGCGAATGTCAACGAAAGCAAGTGCATACGGTTTACCCATTGCATTGGCTTTTATAATTTGTTCTAAGGCTTCTTTACCTTGATAAGCTGAATCTATTAAAAGAGAAGGTGGTGGGTTGATTGGTTCAGTCGGTTCATTTTTTTTTCCAAATAATTTTGATTTTGTTTCTGAAATTTGTGTATCAACAGGTTTAAAATCGAGTGCAAGACGAAAGTCTTCGTGAATCGCTGTATTATCATCTACGATGAGTATTCTGTGTGTTGTGTCAAGGTTGGACATGGTCAACACTCCTTATTCAAGCTTTTCAATCTCAGTTTTCTGAGTTCGATTAAATTGAACGCTCGCATAAATTTTGTAGGGAAGTTCTAATGTAAATGTTGCGCCTTTGTCAAGACCATCGGAATGGCAGTGAAGTAGCCCTCCCATTTCTTTTGCTGCAATTGCACTGGAGTGTAAACCAAAACCATGCCCGTCTTTTTTGGTTGTGAACCCATGTGTGAATACGCGAGAAATATTATTTTCTGATATACCAACACCGTTGTCTGTGACTTCGATCACAAGAATGTTTTTGTTTTGAATCCAAGCGCGAACAGATAAAATTTTCTTTTCAGCAGTTGATTCAATCAATGAATGTTTTGCATTGCGAATGAGATTAATTAATATCTGAATGACTTTGACTTTATTGATAAGTAGTTGCTGAATTTTTTCGTAATGTCGCTCTATATTAATGTGTGTTTTTTCAAAATTAAACACATTGGCCATCAGTAATGCTTCTTCAATCAAATCTTCAATATGTGCGCCTTGTTCGAGGTGTGGCATCACACTTAATGTTTGTTGTGTTGCTATGATTTCTTTTATATGTTGAATATTCGTTATCAATTTTTTGAGTTCACGTGAAATAATCGTGTTTTCATTTTTCCAGCAATCAGCAAGGATTTTGATGTAACCCGGTAGCTCTTTTCCGCTTTCTGTAGAAACAAATTCAGATAAATTATTTTTATTTTTTTCTAGAAGTTCATTGAGTTCATTCAAGCTGCTTAACTCAGTATTTGTCGTGTATTTTTCGATGAGCGTGGCAGATACATTAATGCTATTTAGAACATTGCCGACATTATGTAAAACATTAGTCGCAACTTCTGCCATTCCACCTTCGTGTGCAAGACGAATGGCTTGATAATTCATAATTTCTTTGTATGTAGAAACAGAAAATGCAATGCTTAATATGACGAATGCAACTAATCCGATAACGATAGATAAAATCTGCGGATCGAGTGAAGTGTAGTCCATGTTCATCATTACATCGCTGGGTGTAAAAATAGCAGAAGCCATACCGGTATAATGCATACCACAAATCGCAGCGCCCATAATTAATGCACTTGCGATTTTTAAACGTATACGTATTCTAAGCGGGCCTTTATTGCTGTTAAGCGCGAGCCACAGTGCCGCTTCTGATGCAATGATCGCAATTGCAATGGATAGAAAAAAAATGTTTGGAATGTAATGAATTTTCATATTCATTGCAGCCATGCCGATGTAGTGCATGGATGCAATGGCTAATCCTAGAACAATTCCGCCCAGAGCCATATTGCCGAATCTAATAATATGCGGTCGTAGAAGGGTTAATGCAAAACCTGACGCAAGAATTGCGACAATCATCGATAACATCGTTAATCGTAAATCGTAGCTTGTAGGCATGACCATCTTAAAAGCTAACATTCCGATAAAGTGCATTGACCAGATACCAGCACCCATTGCAAAAGCGCCACCTAGCAACCATAACGTGCTAGTTAATTTAGTGTTATCTAAATCGTGCAGCCGTCCTGTGATATCGAGTGCGATGTAAGATGCCATCGTGGCGACTAAATAGGAAAGAAACACTAAACGCCAATCGTATGTGCCAGTCAAGTGATCAACAGGAACGGGTCCTATTTGAAAGAAATTCGAGAGCATATAAATTCCTTTTTAACTTTCTTCAGGCTGTAATTCATATTATACCACTTGCGGTTTTTATTCGTATAAGAGCAATTATGGTTAAATTTAGCACAGTAGTCATTGGGTGGATAATTGAAAAGATACAACAATCACTGTCATTCTCATTCTTGAGGGTGACAGTGGTTGCGGTTGAAATCAAGCTTGATATACCCTATACTAGGACTAAGTTATATGACTAAGTCATATTTTTATGAGGTAATTTTATGCGCACGATCAATGTTCATGAGGCTAAAACACATTTTTCTCAGCTGTTAGATGCGGCTATGGCGGGGGAAGAAATTGTTATAGCTAAAGCAGGTACACCTTGTGTTCGTTTAGTCCCTATTTTGACAGCTCCTAGAAAGCCAGGCGCATTAAAGGGAAAAGGGAGTGTCCCGGAGTCATTTTTTGAACCTTTATCAGAGGATGAGCTAAGTCGATGGGAGTAAATTTTTTTTTGCTCGATACGCATATTTTACTTTGGTGGTTATTTGATGATCCTAAATTATCAAAGCGCGCAAAAGAAGCGATTGCATTACCCGAGTCAAGGGTATTTGTGAGTAGTGTTTGTGGTTGGGAGATTTCAATCAAACACCATTTAGGAAAGTTGCCGCATGTGGATAACTTAGTAAAAAACCTACCATTGTATGTGCGCCGAGAGCGATTCGAGATATTGCCGATTTCACTCGAGCACGCAATTGCTGCGGGTGCATTAGATGGTAAACATAGGGATCCATTTGACCGAATGTTAATTGCACAAGCACGTACGGAAAAATTGACCCTTATTAGTAATGACAAAATTTTCAAAAAATATAAAGTTCCTTTATGTTGGTAACTTCTTTAAGAATCTATCAGATTGGTTTATTGCTCATAAAATACGCCCGAGAAAGTGGGTCACGAAAAAATCACGAAGGAAAATTGTTTGAAATTGGTGAGGTCAATGTAACGTATTGATTATATTTGGACAATTTGGCTCCCCGAACTGGACTCGAACCAGTGACCCATTGATTAACAGTCAATTGCTCTACCGACTGAGCTATCGGGGAACGCTAAAGGAGCAGGCCTGCATACTAATATCGGTATTGGCTTCCGTCAATAGTTTTTCAGCTTTTCGATCGCAGTTTTTATGCGTTGAATAGCTTGGCGTAATTTTTCCATGCTGGTTGCGTAAGAAATTCTCAAATAGCCCGGCGCGCCAAATGCGGAGCCAGGAACAACAGCGATACCTGCTTCATCAAGAAGATATTCTGCAAGTTGAATATCATCGTTGATGCGTGCATTCATTTTGATCCAGTTTTCAATGCAGGGAAAAGTATAAAAAGTTCCATCGCAAGGTTGAACTGAAATACCCGGCATTTTTTGAAGCTCAGCAATTAAATAATCATGACGTTCGTGATAGGCATGCGTCATCTTAGCAATACACGATTGATCACCATTTAATGCAGCTTCAGCAGCAGCTTGCGCAATGCTACAAGGATTAGAAGTGCTTTGAGATTGCACTTTTTTCATTGCAGCAATAATTTTGGCAGGACCCGCTGTGTAGCCGATACGCCAGCCTGTCATGGCATAGGCTTTTGAAACGCCGTTGATCACAATACAACGATTTCGTAAAGCAGGACAAACCATGAGTATGTTGGAAAATTTTTCTTGGCTCCATTGCGTATGTTCGTAAATGTCATCTGTTGCAATAATGACGTCAGGATATTCGAGTAATACGGCAGCAAGGGCTTCTAATTCTTTAGCTGAATAGGCTACACCTGTTGGATTAGAAGGGCTGTTTAAAATAAGGATGCGAGTCTTGTCAGTGATGGCCGCTTGCAATTGAGCAGGCGACATTTTAAAGCGTTGGGTATGATCTGTTTTAATAATAACAGGATGTGCGCCCATTAATTTTGCCATATCAGGATATGAAACCCAGTAGGGTGCCGGAATAATAATTTCATCATTCGGATTTAAAATGGCGGCAAATAAATTATAAATGCTATGTTTTGCGCCACATGAAACGATAATTTCATTCGGTGAAAATTCGAGCTGGTTGTCGCGTATAAATTTCTGGATAATAGCTCGTTTGAGGCCGGGTGTGCCTTCGACTGCTGTATAGCGTGTTTGTCCTTGTTTGATTGCAGCAACGGCAGCTTCGCAAATGTGTGCAGGTGTGTCAAAGTCAGGCTCACCGACAGAAAGACTGATGATGTCTTTGCCTGTAGCGGCAAGCTCATCGGCGCGAGCAGCGACGGCTAAAGTTGGAGAAGGTTTAATGGCCTGTACACGGGCAGCAAGTTCGTTCAGCATGGAAATAGTAACCTCGTTATCTTTATTCAAATAGGATTAAGGGAGGAAAGGAATCATGTTTTCAACTTCTAACGACTCTAAAAAACCTCAAAATACTACCACAAATTTTTCCGCTGTCCCAGTGTCATCGGAAGAAAAAATAACAGAACCTAAAAATGAAATAAATGAATCAGTCTATCGATTTTTTAATAATTTATCTGCTTATCGTTTAAATCAATATTCATCAGAATCTGCTGAATTAGAGGATGATTTTATCTATGGAAATTTTTTCAATGTTATTTCAGAAGCAACGCTCGCATATTTTTTGAAACGTTCACCCTTGCCTGAAACCGCTCAATTAAAAGGAGATGTTTTGGTGGGCCAATTTTTTAATTTATTTTCAGAAGATGGAAGTGGTTTTCATCGTATTGTGATGACTGGTGCAGATGAGGCGGCTGAAAACGAATACAGTCGGGCTCAATGGTATTTTGGTCCATTTAAAAAAATATTATTAGTAACAGATCCAAAGGATATTCGAAAGTTATTAAGTAAAAAATCTGACGGTGGATATTACACACATTTTCTTTCGAAAGACTCAACAAAAATTTTTGAAATGTTTTTTGGCAAAGATGCTATTTTTAATTCCACGATTGATTCAAAAGTATTTGCTGAAGCACGTGCTGAATTTGTAGGTGCCTTATTGACACCAAGCAACCTTGATCATTATTTAGAAACCATGTGGGAAATTATTGATAAACATTTTACTGAAATTGATGCAAACGCTGAACCTGTTAAATTATATGAAACAATGAATTTTATAGCACTCGACATCATTTCAGAAACGCAACTGGGATTTAAAATTTTTGATGATGATCTCAAGAAAAAAGTAGCCAATAAAATTGCAGAAGCTATGTCAGAAGCTGTTAATCCCATCACATTAATGAAAGCTAAAATTCCATTGTCAACTACATTTCCGTTTGATCATCTTATTCTCAATAAAGTAGCTAGAATTAGAGATGAAACGCATGCGCTAATCAGAAAGATGATAGAAGATAACTCTGACAATATTTTAGCAACAGATAATTTTATTAGTCGTTTAATTGAAAAAAAGAAATTGTCACTGGATAAAAACGGAAAAATTATTGTGACAGATGAAATTTTGCATATCGTGGCGCAAGTGTTGGTGGCAGGTCATGAAACGACAACAAAATTATTATTTTTCTCATTGATGATTTTGGCTGATCCAAATCATCATGAGCAATTAGATAACATTTATGCTGAAATGAAAGAGTATGAAGATCGTAATCCGATGCGTTCAGATTTAAAAAATATGTCTTACTTGCAAGCTTTTATGCTGGAAGTATTGCGTTTATATCCCCCGATTGTGCATTTGCTTTTTGAGGTGGAAACTGCATTTGAATTTGCGGGTGGTGAACTGTTGCCGGGTGATTTAGTGATTATCTCGCCAGGTATTACGCATCAACTGGAAAAGGTTTATCCAAATGCCGATCAGTTTGACCCTGAGCGTTTTTTAATTGATAATCACGGTAAAGATGATGTGATACATCCTGAAAATTACGAATTATTTCCATTCGGTTTTTATTTCAAAAAACAATGTCCAGGAAATAAATTTGCGCGGCTGGAAGCCTCTGCAGTGATTTTTTACGTACTTAAACATTATCTTTTAACAGCAAGTCACACAGTCGATCCTAAAACGTCTTATCGACAAGTCGCTGCGATGAAAGTATCGGATGAACTCGAAAATGAAGCCACAATTACGTTTGAACGAATACAACCGAGAAGTGCATTATGTCTGAAAAATTCAATATAAAATCTGCTTTTAAACCAGCAGGCGATCAACCGAAAGCCATTGAAAAATTAATTGAGGGTGTTCAAGAGGGTTTAAGTCATCAAATTTTATTAGGTGTTACAGGCTCAGGTAAAACGTTTACGGTTGCAAATGTCATTGAAACGATACAACGTCCGACTATTATTCTCGCGCCAAATAAAACGCTTGCTGCACAATTGTATGGCGAAATGAAAGATTTTTTTCCTGAAAATGCCGTTGAATATTTTGTTTCATATTACGATTATTATCAGCCTGAAGCGTATGTGCCTTCCTCTGACACTTACATCGCAAAAGATGCTTCGATCAATGATCACATTGAACAAATGCGCTTGTCTGCAACAAAAGCATTGCTTGAACGACGTGATGCTATCATCGTCGCGACAGTCTCAGCGATTTACGGTTTAGGTGACCCACGAATGTATCTCAGCATGGTCATGCATCTGGACCGCGGTGATCGCATTGACCAGCGCGAAATTTTACGCAAATTAGCTGAATTACAATACAAACGAAATGATGTCGATCTCGCGCGCGCAACATATCGTGTGCGCGGTGAAATCATTGACATTTATCCCGCTGAATCAGAACGTGATGCAGTGCGCATTGAATTATTCGACGATACCATTGAAAACTTATCGTATTTTGATCCATTAACCGGTGAAGTCACGCGTCGTGTTCCGCGACTCACAATTTACCCTAAATCACATTACGTCACATCGCGCACGCGCATGACAGAAGCGATGGATGAGATTCGTGCTGAATTGCCGGAGCGTTTAAAACATTTTCGAGATAATAATAAATTAGTTGAAGCGCAACGTTTAGAACAGCGCACGATGTACGATCTCGAATTGATAAATGAATTAGGCTATTGTCCTGGCATTGAAAATTATTCCCGTTATTTGTCAGGTCGTTCTCCGGGTGAACCACCACCCACTTTGTTTGATTATTTACCAAGTGATGCTTTGTTATTGATCGATGAATCGCATGTGACGGTGCCACAATTGCGCGGTATGTATCGCGGTGATCGTTCGCGTAAAGAAACATTAGTCGAATACGGTTTTCGTTTGCCTTCTGCTTTAGATAATCGACCTTTACGATTTGACGAATTTGAAGTGCGACAACCGCAAACGATTTTTGTATCAGCAACACCAGGACCATACGAACATGAACATGCCGGCCAAGTTGTCGAACAACTCGTACGACCGACTGGACTAGTGGATCCACAAGTAGAAGTGCGTCCTGCAAAAGCACAAGTCGACGATTTACTGTCTGAGATAACAAAATGTAAACCGCTCAATGAACGCGTTTTAGTCACAACTCTCACAAAACGCATGGCGGAAGATTTAACGGATTATTTAACTGAACACAATGTGCGTGTGCGATATTTGCATTCGGACATTGACACGGTTGAGCGTGTTGAGATTATTCGTGATTTACGCTTAGGTGTTTTTGATGTGCTTGTGGGCATTAATTTATTGCGCGAAGGACTTGATATGCCTGAAGTCGCATTGGTTGCCATTTTAGATGCTGACAAGGAAGGTTTTTTACGCTCTGAGACTTCTTTGATTCAAACAATTGGTCGCGTGGCGCGACATTTTAACGGGCGTGCTATTTTATATGCGGATACTGTTACAGGTTCAATGCAACGTGCAATCAGTGAAACAGAAAGACGTCGTCAAAAACAACAAAAATATAACGAAGAACATCACATCACACCGCGCAGCGTGCAAACAGCTGTGAAAGATATTATGGAAGGTGCCTATGGTTCTGGTACGTCACGCGGAAAAATGTTAAGGCATAAACAGACTAAAAAATTGGATACAAAGCTTTTAGAAAAAATTGAACAGTTACCTTTTGAAAAACGTGTTGCTCAAATTGCTTCGCTCGAAAAGAAAATGTATCAGCATGCGCATAATCTTGAATTTGAAGAAGCCGCCAAAATACGTGACTTAATTGCATATCTCAGGCAGGATAGCCTCTCAATTTAATTTTGGAATTTATCGCATGAAGAAACCTTCCTATTCCAACCGAAATGCTTGGGGTTCTTGTATTAGAGAGATTAAAACGACAAATGAGAAGATAAAATTTTTTAAAGAAGCTGCAAATTTGTATCTTGATAATTCATTGGATATTACCACGGAACAATTCGCGCATGCGTTATGCGCTATTCTCGAACACTTCTGGCGAATCGGTGAAACAAAAAAAGGTCAGGCGTATTTTGAATCTTACATCAATGAAGATTTGCTGGAAGATCCCAGGCTTCAGAGGAAGCAGCTACAGATTTATCTCATGAAAGATAATTTAGACTGCGCGACAGAAGTATTTAATCAAGTTATAACTAACCCATTAGCCCATCTAAAAACAAAATCAAGCGCGTGTAATGATTTACTGGAATATTATTGCGGGCATGAATATTATTTAGCGCAAGATTTCTTGAGCTTTATTCATCAACATCACTTCGGTGATAGCTCTACAGATGTGCTAACAATCAAATGGTTTGGAAAAAATGATTATTCTCTTGCGCGGAAGGCAATGCATGCTATTCAAAAACGAGAAGGCACACATCTCGACGAAAAAGGACTGGCGCAATTATCAATGGGGTATTCTTGGATGATCGAGGCTTGCTCTCATCATGAACAATTTCAAGAAGCATTGGATTTTTTTGAAAAAGCTGAAAAAGCTAAATGTGTTTCCCCCCATGTTCTTTCGCGAATGCTCAAGATATCAAAACAGGCTTATTTTGATGCAAGGCCAGAATTGACGCCTGACTATTTTTTTGAGCAACTCAAATTATCTAAAACCGATCTGTATCATTCTGCCTCTTGTCTTTACCATGAAAATGTAACAAAAGATTTAGTCTTCGTTCCCAAAAAAAGAAATGAAGCACTTCTACAACTGAGTCATCGAAATGAATCAATTCGACGTCTGAGTGTTTTTGGCGAAACATTTCGGTCTAGTCTTAAATTGGAAGAAAAGTATACTGAAGTGCTTGGGCGATCGCCGATGAAAAGCGCTTGATTCTCTTAGTCGCCGATGCTATCTTGCACGCTCATTTTGAAGTGCGGGGATTCATTCCCCGTGCGAAATTAAAATCATTGAATAGGCACGTAGCTCAGTGGTAGAGCATCACCTTGACATGGTGGTGGTCGTTGGTTCGATCCCAATCGTGCCTACCAGAATTTTCGCGAGAAGAAGTATTTAACATGCCTGTCATTACACTACCAGATGGAAGCCGGAAAGCATTTGACAGTCCGGTCACAATTGCAACCGTTGCTGCACAAATCGGCCCTGGATTAGCTAAAGCTGCCTTAGCCGGACGTGTCAATGATAAGATTGTTGATCTTTCTATTTTATTAGAACAAGATTCTGCGCTCTCTATTATTACAGATAAAGACCCTTCAGCACTTGAAATTATTCGTCACTCCACAGCGCATTTACTTGCGCATGCTGTCAAACAATTATTTCCCAATGCGCAGGTGACCATTGGCCCTGTGATTGAAGATGGATTTTATTATGATTTTGCTTTTGAACGTGCTTTTACACCAGAAGATTTGATTCGCATCGAAGAACGAATGCATGAGCTCGCAAAACAAGATTTTCCTGTCACACGTCGCGTTATTTCTCGCGAAGAAGCCATCCGTTTTTTTCGAGAACAGGGCGAAGAATACAAAGCAAAAATCATCGAAGCAATTCCTGTTGGTGAAACATTAACGCTTTACCAACAAGGTGATTTTGTCGATTTATGTCGTGGCCCGCATGTGCCATCAACCGGCAAGCTCAAAGCTTTTAAATTGACCCGGGTTGCAGGAGCCTATTGGCGAGGCGATTCCAATAATGAAATGTTACAACGTATTTACGGCACAGCATGGCCAGATAAAAAATCACTTGATGAATATATAACGCGCATCGAAGAAGCTGAAAAACGCGATCATCGAAAAATTGGTAAAGCACTTGACCTTTTTCACTTTCAAGAAGAAGCACCCGGCATGGTTTTTTGGCATGCGGAAGGATGGTCAATTTACAAAACCATTCGCGATTACATTGCAGAGCGCATTCGACAAAATGGTTATCAAGAAGTTGTCACACCGCAAGTCGTTGATCTTGAGCTCTGGAAAAAATCAGGACATTGGCAAATGTTTTCGCAAGACATGTTTACGATTGAATCAGACAATCGCCAGTATGCTCTAAAGCCAATGAATTGTCCGTGCCACGTTCAAATTTTTCGGCAGGGTTTCTATAGTTACCGCGATTTGCCAGTCCGACTCGCGGAATTTGGTTGTGTTCATCGTAATGAATTATCGGGTGCAATGCATGGATTAATGCGTGTTCGTCAGATGACGCAAGATGATGCCCATATTTTTTGTATGGAAAATCAATTGCAAGATGAAGCAACTCGTTTCATGCGGTTAGTAATCGATGTCTATCGTGATTTTGGCTTCAATGATATTACTGTCCGCCTTGCAACGCGTCCAGATAAGCGTTTGGGTGATAATAAAGTTTGGGATCACGCTGAGCATGCATTATCTGAAGCCTTAAAAACAGCTAATTTGGCCTTTGAAATTTTGCCAGGCGAAGGGGCTTTTTACGGTCCTAAGGTCGAATTTCATTTGAGAGATTCCATTGGACGCACATGGCAATGTGGAACCCTCCAATTGGATTATAGCCAACCTGAAAGATTAGGCGCATATTATATTGCTGAAGACAGCAGTAAAAAAACACCGGTGATGTTGCATAGAGCCATTTTAGGTTCATTTGAACGATTTATCGGAATCCTGATTGAGCATCATGCGGGGAAATTTCCCACCTGGTTGGCTCCCACACAGGCGGTTGTGATGAATATTACCGACCGATCGGCCGAATTTTCCGCTAAAATCGAACTTTTTTTACAAGAAAATGGCATAAGAGCTAAATCGGACTTGAGAAATGAGAAGATCGGCTTTAAAATTCGCGAGCACACATTACGGTATGTCCCGTGGCTTTTGGTCGTTGGTGATCGTGAAGTTGAAACTCAATCTGTCTCAGTTAGAACTCTGCAGGGTGTAGATCTCGGCAGCATGTCGCTTGAACAGATTTTAGAGAGATTAAAAACCGAGATAGCTGCACGGGGAAAATTGACAGGAGGAAAGACGAATTAGCGCTGAAAAAAAACCTCGTATAAACGAGGAAATCCGCGTTCCGGAAGTACGTTTAATCGATGCTGACGGAAATCAATTAGGGATTGTTTCAACACGTGAGGCTTGCAAAATCAGTCAAGAGGCAGGGCTCGACCTCGTCGAGATATCCCCAGATGCCAGTCCGCCTGTTTGCAGAATCATGGACTTTGGTAAATTTGCTTATCAACAAAGCAAGCGAAAAGCGGCTGCGAAGAAGAAACAAAAGCAAATTCATCTCAAAGAAGTTAAATTGCGTCCAGCAACGGAAGAAGCTGACTATCAGGTCAAATTGCGTAGTATGATTCGCTTTTTGGAAGACGGTGATAAGGTTAAAATAACCGTTAGATTTCGTGGTCGTGAAATGGCACACGCGGAATTAGGCACGGAATTAATGGATCGCATTAGTAATGATCTTTCATCTTATGGTGTTGTTGAACAACGTCCTAAACTGGAAGGCCGACAAATGGTGATGGTTGCAGGCCCTAAAAAAGCCTGAGTTAAATTTAAGGTAAGTGGAGTATAGTTATGCCCAAGTTAAAAACAAACCGAGGAGCAGCGAAGCGCTTCCGTGCGACAGCGACAGGTTATAAATGTCGCGCAGCTAATCGTCGCCATAATCTCGGCAAAAAAACCACAAAAGTGAAACGCCATGCACGTGGTGTTGATCGCGTTGATGCATCTGATGTTTTGTCAGTTGCTCGTATGTTAAATGTGAAATAGTGATTGATCTAGATCTAACCTATGATCTATCAGGCTTCTAACACCCGCCTGAAGATTTTTGAATTAATAAATTGAGAGAAAGTTATGGCAAGAGTAAAAAGAGGGGTTACAGCAAGAGCTAAACATAAAAAAGTATTAGCTAAAGCTAAAGGTTATTACGGCGCGCGCAGTCGTGTTTTTCGTGCCGCGAAACAAGCTGTCACACGCGCAGCACAATATGCTTATCGTGATCGTCGTCAGAGAAAACGTGAATTCAGAGCGCTGTGGATCATTCGTATTAATGCAGCAGCACGTGAAAATGGCTTGTCTTACAGTGTATTCATGAATGGATTGAAAAAACTGTCGGTTCACATTGATCGTAAAGTATTAGCGGATATCGCAGTTCATGATCGCGCAGCATTTGCGGCGTTGGCTGAGCAAGCTAAAACAGTATTGCAATAATATTTTTTTGCACCGATACATGACCTAGTCCCTTCTCCCCTTGTGGGAGAAGGTGGTGCGAAGCACCGGATGAGGGGTGTTTGCAACATGACCAACCTCGAAACGATTCTCCAACAAGCAACGCAAGACATTACTGATGCAACGGATTTAAAAGCGTTAGATGATTGTCGTGTGACGTGGCTTGGAAAAAAAAGTTTGATCACAGCTGAACTCAAATCACTGGGACAATTACCGTCCGAAGATCGTCCTGCTGCGGGTGAAAAAATAAATTTATTACGTCAAACCATTCAATCTCTCATTGAAGCACGTTTCTCTGAACTTAACGCAAAAAAAATTGCTGAACAACTCGCTTCTGAATCCATCGACATTACAATGCCAGGGCGACGCCAAGCATTTGGCAGTTTGCATCCTGTTACTTTAACAAAAGAGCGTATTGCTGCCATTTTCACGGAAATGGGTTTTCGGATGACATCGGGTCCTGAAATTGAAGATGACTTCCATAATTTTGTTGCATTAAACATACCGCCATTGCATCCTGCGCGCGCAATGCAAGATACTTTTTATTTTGGAAACGGACAGTTATTGCGTAGCCAAATGTCACCTGTACAGATCCGAGTGATGGAAACAACACAGCTGCCTTTACGGATTATCGCTATTGGTCGTGTTTATCGCCGCGATTTTGATTTAACACATACGCCGATGTTTCATCAAATTGAAGGCATGATGATTGATGAAAATCTGACGTTTGCTGGACTAAAAGGCATTTTAACGCATTTTTTACGTCTTTTTTTCGGACGTGATATCGCTATTCGTTTTCGTGCTTCTTATTTTCCTTTTACTGAACCTTCTGCTGAAGTCGATATTGAATGTCAATCTTGTCGAGGGCAGGGATGTCGCGTTTGTAAGAATACCGGTTGGCTTGAAGTGTTAGGCTGCGGCATGATTCATCCAGACGTTTTTCGTCATCTGGGTATTGATAGTGAACGCTATACCGGTTGGGCGTTTGGTGCAGGGCTCGATCGACTTACGATGTTACGCTATGGCATGACGGATTTGCGTGCATTATTCGAAAATGATTTACGGATGCTGCAACAATTTCGAGGAGCAGCAGTATGAAAATCAGTGAATTATGGTTGCGCGAATGGATAGGGTCTGATGTTTCACGCGACGAATTTTGTCAACAATTAACAATGGCAGGTATCGAAGTTGAAAGTGTGATGCCTGTCGCTGGTGAATTCTCAAACGTTGTTGTCGCTAATGTGTTACACGTAGAACCTCATCCCGAAGCCGATCGTCTGCAAATTTGCACGGTTGATCACGGTGAAGAAATTCCACTGAGTGTCGTTTGTGGCGCTAAAAATGTGCGCATTGGCATGAAAGCAGCATTTGCTAAAGAAGGAGCTGTTCTACCAAATGGCATGAAAATTCGTAAAGCCAAATTACGCGGTGTGGCATCTTGCGGCATGTTGTGTTCCGCTGTTGAGTTGGGTTTAACAGAGGAAAGCGATGGTTTGTTGGTATTGCCTGATGATGCGCCCATCGGCAAAGTGTTGCGAGAATATATGCAGTTTGATGATCACATCATCGAAGTGTCTATTACACCGAATCGCGGAGATTGTTTAAGTATTGCAGGTCTAGCGCATGAAATCGCAGCGTTGACCCACTGTGAAATTGTTGAACCTGTTATTGAAAATGTTGAGCCATTGTTAAAAGATACTTTTTCAGTTGTCATTAATGAAAAAGAAAAATGTCCGCATTATGTTGGGCGTGTGATTCGAAAAATTAATAAAAATTGTGTTTCTCCATTGTGGTTGCAAGAGCGTTTACGTCGCAGTGGTATTCGTAGTATTCATCCAGTTGTCGATATAATGAATTATGTCATGATTGAATTAGGTCAACCGATGCATGCTTTTGATCTATCCAAATTATCGGGCAATATTTGCGTACGTCATGCGAATCCAGATGAAGACATCACTTTACTTGATGGACGAACAGTTTCATTACAACCAGAAACACTTGTTATTGCTGATCAAGAAGGTCCGCAAGCGATTGCAGGCACAATAGGAGGCTTATTATCAGGTGTCACGAGTGAAACCAGTGATCTTTTTCTCGAGAGCGCTTATTTTCAACCTGTCGCAGTAGCAGCATCTGCGCGTGCTTATTATGCTTATTCAGAATCATCTCATCGTTTCGAGCGAGGTGTGGATCCCACGTTGCAAAAAAAAGCCATTGAACGAGCTACTCAGCTCATTTTGGACATTGTCGGCGGCCAACCGGGTCCAGTGATTGAGGTTATAGATGACGCTCATTTACCCTCGAGCAAAAAAATTATTTTACGCCGTGAACGTTTACATAAAATATCGGGCATGCAAACGACAGATCAACGCGTTTATGAAATACTGACAAAATTAGGTTTCGAAATAACGCCTGTCAAACAAGGCTGGGAAGTTATTGTTCCATCTCGACGCTTTGATATTAAACTTGAAGTTGATTTAATCGAAGAAGTGTTGCGTATTGATGGATATCAAAATATTTCTTCAACACCCATTCTTGCGCATCTACAATCACGAACTGTGTATGATGAAAAAATAGCTTCTTCAAAAATAGCGCAAGTTTTGATAGCGCAAAATTATCATGAGGTCATCACTTATAGTTTCGTTGATGAAAAAATTCAGACATTATTAAATCCTGATATTCATTCTATTTCATTAGTGAACCCTATCAGCTCTGAAATGAATGTTATGCGTACGTCTCTATGGCCTGGGCTCATTAATGTGTTGCAATACAACTTCAATCGACAACAATCTCAAATACGCATTTTTGAAATGGGTACACGTTTTTTACCGAACGAAGAGCAACAAGTTGTGAGTGGTCTGATAACTGGACCTGTTTTCCCAATGCAATGGGGCGCCAAAGAACGTGAGGTTGATTTTTTTGATTTGAAAGGTGACATAGAAAATATTTTACGTTTATCGCATCTTTCAGATTTTCGCTTTGAAACGAGCACACACTCTAGCTTACATCCTGGTCAATCAGCTGACATTTATCGAGGCGCTGTCAATATCGGTTCGATAGGTTTATTGCATCCAACGCTTATGAAAGCACTTGATTTAACAGCAAAAATTTATCTATTTGAATTGCAACTCTCAGGCCTTAATGAAATGTCTACACCTGTCTTTGTCGACATTTCTAAGTTTCCAGCGATACGACGAGATGTTGCCATTATTGTGAATGAGACTATACCTGCACTACAAATCCAGGCTACAATTTCTCATGCTGCTGGTGAGCTATTACAGTCAGTCACTTTGTTTGATGTCTATCAAGGAAAGGGCGTTCCACCAGCGAAGAAAAGTATGGCGTTTTCATTAGTATTACAACATGCTTCTCGCACATTAACGGATGATGAAGTGGCTAACTTGATGCAACGTGTGTATTCTGCACTACAAGAGACATACGCTGCTGAACTAAGGAGTTCAACATGACATTGACTAAAGCCGAAATAGCCGAGCATCTTGTCAAAGTGGCAGATATTACGCGTAAGGATGCTAAAGAACTTGTCGAAGCTTTTTATCATTGTGTTGCTAGCGCGTTAAAAGAAGGTAAACAGGTTAAACTCTCTGGTTTCGGAAATTTTGAATTGCATGACAAAAGTGAGCGACCTGGTCGCAATCCGAAAACAGGTGAATCCATTCCGGTTGAAGCTCGTCGTGTTGTGACATTTCACAGCGGCCAGAAATTACGCGCACGCGTTGAAAGCTTCGCTGGTAATGCAGCACAAGTCACAGAAACGGAATCTTAATACCGTATATTGTGAAAATCCCACCGCTCAAGAGCCTGTATAAAATATTTTTATGCGGTAAGCAGCTAGCAGGCTCTAAAAAATATAAAAAATAGATTGCACACTCGCGCGGAATTTTGCAGAATCTGCAGACTCCGAAGCCTGTTGTATCGCTTTCGGAAAATAAATCGGGGCGTAGCGCAGCCTGGTAGCGCACTTGCTTGGGGTGCAAGTGGTCGCCGGTTCAAATCCGGTCGCTCCGACAGATGAAGCCAAATACTATTTTTATAACAGGGAATCTAGTCGTGGAAAAAATTTGGTTAAAAAATTATCCTTCACATGTCGCGCATGAAATTGATCCATCTCTTTTTCAATCACTCGGTGATGTTTTTCTGCAGAGTTGTGAAACCTATGCGCATTTACCTGCATTTAGTAACATGGGTGTTACGCTGACATTCGGCGAATTGGAACAAAAAACACGTGACTTAGCAGCTTGGTTTCAAACAACACTAAAATTAAAAAAAGGCGACCGTATCGCTATTATGTTACCGAATATTTTGCAATATCCAGTGACTATGTTTGCGGCAATTCGCGCGGGTTTAATTGTTGTGAACGTTAACCCACTTTATACTGCGCCAGAATTAATACATCAATTAAATGATTCAGGTGCTGAAACGATTGTAGTTCTCTCGCATTTTTTAAAAACAGTTAATTTGTCTCTTGCGAACACTTCATTAAAAAATATTGTTGTAACAGAGCTCGGCGATCTTTTCCCTCGTCCAAAGGCTTTTTTGATTCAACTGTATCTCAAATATATAAAAAAAGTTATTCCTTCAATTAAAATTTCTGGTGCATATCATTTTAGTGATGCATTAAAATCAGGTAAAACTTTATCTTTCACAGACACTGATATTTCACCTGAAGATATTGCTTATCTCCAATATACGGGTGGTACAACAGGTGTTGCTAAAGGTGCAATGCTCACGCATAAAAATATGATTGCGAATGTATTGCAAGCGGAAGTGTGGTTTGATTCGTTATTAGAACGAGGCAAAGAAATTATGATAACTGCATTGCCGCTTTATCATATTTTTTCTTTGACTGCGAATTGTTGGTTTATTTCAAAAATCGGCGGCTTAAATGTATTAATTGCTAATCCACGTGATGTGCCGCGCATGATTTCTGATATGGCTAAGTTTAAATTTAGTATCATTACGGGCGTCAATACTTTATTTAATGTTCTCGCTAAAAATCCAGTATTTGCTAAATTAAATTTTAGTTCACTCAAAATGAGTTTAGGCGGTGGTATGGCGGTGCAGCGTGCTGTTGCTGAAACATGGAAAAAAATAACAGGACTTCCACTGCTTGAAGCGTATGGTTTAACAGAAGCTTCTCCCTGTGTGACATCGAATCCCCCAGATCTTAAAACATACAATGGAACAGTCGGTTTGCCATTGCCTTCAACAGACGTTTGTGTTTTGGATGATGAAGGAAGTGAATTGCCCATTGGTGATATTGGTGAATTAGCGATTAAAGGTCCGCAAGTGATGCTGGGCTATTGGAAAAATCCTTCAGAGACTGCAAAAGTTTTTACAAAAGAAGGTTGGTTATTAACCGGTGATATTGTTTCGATGAATATTGATGGCTACATTCAAATTCGTGAACGTAAAAAAGATATGATCATCGTGTCTGGATTTAATGTGTATCCAAACGAAGTAGAAGATGTCCTTGCTCATCTGCCTGGCGTGCGTGAGGTTGCTGTTGTTGGCGTGCCTGATGAAAATTCAGGTGAAGTCGTTAAAGCATTTATTGTCAAAGATCGAGCTGAACTAACGGCAGAAGATGTCATTCGTTATAGTCATGAAAACCTGACAGGATACAAAGTTCCGAAAAAAATTGAATTTTGTAAAGAGTTGCCTAAATCAAATGTCGGAAAAATTTTGCGAAGAGCCCTACGCGTTGATCAGCCAACACGTGCAGTTTCTTAAACTTCAAGCGGTCCAACACCGCGTGAAATTTCCATTTCTGCATATCCCATCTCTATGCTATAATTCGGCCGCTTTCCGGCGTTTTATTGTGAGACTTTATGGATACCCGATTCGCTAAAAAGATACAAAAAGTCAGCCTCGAAACTGAACTCAGACAATCCTATCTCGATTACGCCATGAGCGTGATCGTCGGGCGTGCTTTGCCTGATGTTCGTGATGGTCTAAAACCGGTGCATCGACGTGTACTTTATGCCATGCATGAGTTGGGGAATGATTGGAATAAACCACATAAAAAATCTGCTCGTGTGGTCGGTGATGTGATCGGTAAATACCATCCACACGGTGATACGGCGGTTTACGATACAGTCGTTCGGATGGCGCAACCTTTTTCTTTGCGCTACATGTTAATCGATGGGCAGGGTAACTTTGGTTCGGTTGACGGTGATGAAGCGGCAGCTATGCGTTATACCGAAGTTCGCATGTCGCGTTTTGCGCATGCACTGATGGCGGATCTCGACAAAGAAACCGTTGATTTTGTCCCCAATTATGACGAATCCGAAACTTCGCCCACCGTGTTGCCCACACGCATTCCTAATTTATTGGTCAATGGCTCATCAGGCATTGCAGTGGGTATGGCGACCAATATTCCACCGCATAATTTAACGGAAATCATCTCAGCTTGTATTGCCATGATTGACAATCCAGTTATTTCGATCGAACAAATTATGCAAATTGTTCCGGGGCCAGATTTTCCAACGGCAGGTATTATTCATGGTCGTGCGGGGATTGTTGAAGCCTATCGAACTGGCCGTGGACGAATTTCAGTTCGTGGACGTACCAACATTGAGCTCGATGAAAAACATAATCGTGAAAAAATTATCATTACTGAATTGCCTTATCAGGTAAATAAAGCACGTTTAGTTGAGCGTATTGCTGAATTAGTGAAAGAGAAAAAAATCGAAGGTATTTCAGCATTACGAGATGAGTCTGATAAGCAAGGCATGCGAGTTGTGATTGAATTAAAACGCGGAGAAAATTCAGACGTCATCCTGAATAATCTTTATGTTCACACGCAATTGCAAAGTGTGTTTGGCATTAACATGGTTGCGTTACTCGATGGGCAACCTAAAATTTTAAATATTCAGCAAATGCTTGACGCATTTTTACGTCATCGTCGCGAAGTCGTTACACGCCGTACGATTTATGATCTTCGTAAAGCCCGTGAACGCGCACACATTTTAGAAGGTTTGGCTGTTGCACTGACGAATATTGACGAGATGATTGCGCTTATTAAAAAATCAAAAGATTTAGCTGAAGCAAAAATGAATTTAATATCTCGCGTTTGGAAAGCTTCAACGATGACTGATTTGTTGATACGTGCCGATGCAGATCATAAAGAAGGTTTAACGGCAGAAGGGTATCGGTTATCTGCGCAACAAGCGCAAGCGATTTTAGAAATGCGCTTACATCGTTTGACTGGTCTTGAGCAAGACAAAATTCTTAACGAATATCATGAACTGCGCGTGCTTATTGCATCGCTCGAAGAAATTTTAGCGACCCCTGCGCGGCTGATGGCTGTTATTAAAGACGAACTCACTGAAGTGCGTAACCAATTTGGCGATACACGTCGTACTGAAATCATCGAAAGCAGTGGCGATGTTCACATTGAAGATTTATTACCGCAAGAAGAAGTCGTTGTCACGCTATCACACGAAGGTTATGCAAAAATACAACCTGTTTCCATTTATCAAGCACAACATCGAGGTGGTAAAGGAAAATCCGCTACTGTTATGAAAGAAACTGACTTTATCGAACGTATGTTAGTTGCCAATACGCATGATACGATTTTATGTTTTTCGAGTTTGGGCAAAGTGTATTGGCTCAAGGTTTATCAATTGCCTCAAGCAGGTCGAGGGTCACGTGGTAAACCGATTGTGAATGTATTACCCCTTTCGGAAGGTGAAAAAATTAGCGCGATTTTACCCATTCGCGAATATCACGAAGAACATTTTGTCTTCATGGCCACGTCAAAAGGTGTTGTGAAAAAAATTGCGCTGACAAAATTTTCGCGTCCTCGCTCCAATGGCATTATTGCACTTGAATTAGCAGAGAATGATCGTTTAATCGCGGTTGATATTACCGACGGTCATCAAGAAGTGATGTTATTTACCGACGCAGGCAAAGTGATTCGTTTCTCAGAAGACGCTGTCCGTCCGATGGGTAGAACAGCGCGGGGTGTGCGTGGTGTTAAATTAAAATCGGATCAAGCGCTGATTTCTCTCGTCGTTGTGCGTCCAGGCGGCGATATTTTAACAGCAACAGAAAAAGGATATGGCAAACGTACCGACATTGCTGAATATCGCGCCACAGGTCGTGGTGGACAAGGTGTTATTTCGATTCAAGTGAACGAACGTAATGGCCGTGTTATCGGGGCCATACAAGTCGATCCTAATGATGAGATCATGTTAGTCAGCGATAAAGGCACATTAGTGCGTTCGCCTGTTTCTGAGATATCCGTTGTTGGGCGTAATACCCAAGGCGTACGTTTAATTAATTTAGTGAATGATGAATTATTGGTAGCGCTTGAAAGTCTTGTGACTATTGAAGACGCCACTCATGAAATCACGCAACCGTTATCTGATAATCATCCACCTGTAGGAGATTCACCTGAATGATTCAAAAGGTACCCGTCATCACTATCGACGGGGCAAGTGGGACGGGGAAAGGGGTTGTTACTCGTTTAATCGCAAAAAAATTAGGTTGGCATTTTCTCGATAGTGGTGTTTTATATCGAGTTCTGGCTCTGGCTTCTGTTAAACACGGCATTTCAGAGAAAGATGAACAAGCTTTGTGTCTATTAGCTCAAGATCTCGATGTGCGATTTATTTCACACGAACCCTGGGAAATACCGCGTATTTTGTTAGAAGGGCAAGATGTTACGCAAGCAATTCGTACTGAAAAAATGGGTAATTTAGCCTCGATCGTGGGTGAATTATCGAATGTACGTCAAGCTTTGCTCGATCGTCAACGTGCTTTTCGAGAGCCGCCCGGTCTTGTCACTGATGGTCGCGATATGGGGACTGTGATATTTCCAGATGCTAGCGTTAAGATTTTTTTAACTGCGAGTATTGAAGAAAGGGCGCGTCGTCGGCGTTTACAGTTGAAGGAACAAGGAATTGATGTTAATCTTGCCGCCCTTGTGGGCGAGCTTTCGCTGCGTGATCAACGGGATCAACAAAGAACGGTTGCACCCGGCATTCGGATAGACACTGATCAAATGACCATTGAAGAAGTGGTGAATCAGATTCTGTCTGAAGCACACAAAGTTTTTCCCGAGTTAAGTCTTGGGAATTCGACATGAAATTTTAGAATTTTTATGTAGATTTGACGAGCAGTCAGGAGACTGCGAGAGCAAAACCCGATCAGGAATGAGCGTGTTTTGCGGTCAAATCAAATAAAAATTTCTAAAATTTCATGTCGTCTAGGTCAGTGATGGATAAGTCATACTTCTCCGCACTGTTTATTAATCAACAAGTGATCGAAAGATCCAGGAATATGTATGACAGAAAGTTTTGCGCAATTATTTGAAGATAGTTTAAATGAAACTCCCATGGTGCCAGGCGCCATAATTAGCGGTACCGTCGTTCGTGTAACATCTGATTTTGTCGTTGTCAGTGCCGGTTTAAAATCCGAATCCATTATCCCCATCGAGCAATTCAAAAATGATAGAGGCGAAGTTGATGTCTCTCCAGGCGATGAAATTAAAGTTGCTCTTGAAGCGGTTGAAGATGGTTTTGGTGCAACGCGTCTTTCTCGTGAACGCGCAAAACGTTTAGAAGCTTGGGTTGATCTCGAACGTGCTTATGAGAAGAAAGAAACTGTTCGTGGCGTGATTCAAGGTAGAGTTAAAGGCGGCTTTACTGTCGAAATCAATCGCATTCGCGCTTTTTTACCGGGTTCATTAGTGGATGTAAAACCTGTGCGTGATCCTGATGCACTCGAAGGTAAAGAATTAGATTTCAAAGTGATTAAAATTGATGCTAAACGTAACAACATTGTTGTTTCTCGTCGCTCCGCGATGGAAGCAGAAAACAGCGTTGAACGTGAAGCATTGCTTGAAAAATTACATGAAGGTGATGAAGTAAAAGGTGTCGTCAAAAATTTAACCGATTACGGTGCATTTATTGATTTGGGTGGCATTGATGGCTTGCTGCATATCACTGATATGTCTTGGAAACGCATCAGACATCCAAGTGAAATCCTTTCAATTGGCGATGAAATTAAAGTTCGCATTCTCAAGTTTGATCGTGATAGCGCGCGTGTTTCATTAGGCTTAAAACAACTTGGCGAAGATCCTTGGAGCGATATCGGTGCACGTTATCCTGTCGGCAAACGTTTATCTGGCCGCGTAACCAATATCACTGATTACGGCTGCTTTGTTGAAGTTGAAGAAGGCATTGAAGGTTTAGTCCACGTTTCAGAAATGGATTGGACAAACAAAAATGTGAATCCCAATAAAGTGGTTCATTTAGGGCAAGAAGTTGAAGTGATCGTGTTAGATGTCGATAGTGAACGTCGTCGTATTTCACTGGGCTTGAAACAATGCACAGCAAATCCATGGGAAGAATTTGCAGCTAAGCACAAAAAAGGTGATCACATCAGTGGTAAAATCAAATCCATCACTGATTTCGGTGTTTTCATCGGTCTTGACGGCGGAATTGATGGTTTAATTCACTTGTCAGATATTTCTTGGAACGAAGGCGATGCTGAAGAAGCCATCCGCAAATTCCAGAAAGGTGATGAGCTCAATACGATTATTCTTGGCATCGACGCTGAACGTGAACGTATTTCATTAGGTCTGAAACAATTGTTGCACGATCCCATTGCTGATTTCTTAGAGGAAAATAAGA